>ENA-ORRR01001289-ORRR01001289.1-human-gut-metagenome-genome-assembly--contig:-NODE-1289-length-17209-cov-3.54407_pt1 | contig 17209 bp, 17 predicted proteins | sample MGYA00242182_ERZ509148 | MGnify/ENA primary metagenome ERZ509148 (study PRJEB26280, sample SAMEA2338674) | human gut metagenome | biome: human gut; feature: human-associated habitat; material: faeces... | reverse complement strand
CCAATCGCATCTTCGGCATTTTGTCTCCCCCGCCAATCGAATACTGAATATAGTATAACGCTTTTTTGCATTTTGCACAATAGGGAAATATAAAAAAAGTGCAATCCCCCGAAAATGTTCTATACATACGCTAATATGTCGAACACGTTTTCGTTGAATTGCACAGATTTCCAGCAGTTGTGCATTTTGTCGGCGGCCTGTCAGGGGGTATCCTGCGGTTCGGACGGATGCTCGCGCAGACCGTGCACGAAGCCGTCTGCCTGCGGCGAGGATACATCGGCCGCGATCAGCTTCCCGCGCCGGACGAGCAGATTTGCTGTAACGCCCTGCTCGCCGCTCGGGTGGTTTGTGATCTCGTAGGTGTAGAGCGTCGCACGCCTGCCGCGGCAGGGAGTGAGGTCGAGCCCCTGCGCGAGCTGAATCTGGTTATAGCTTTCGTAAACCTCGTCAAATTCCTCGGGAATCTGCACCTCCCGTTCTCCGCGCGGCTCCTCGATGACCTCCCAGCCGCAGTCGCGCAGGAGGGCAACGCGCTGCTCATTCGTGCGCAGTTTGACGTCCAGGCGCATATTCTCCGAAGCTGCCGCCGCCGGCTGCGCGTCCGCCGGCAGGAGCACAGCCGCCCCTGTCAGCACCGTGCCGGCTGCCAGCACGCACGCCAGGATTTTTCTTACCGAAACCTTTGCCGCAATTACGATCATGGAACGTCCCTCCTGCTTTTGGTCTATCCTATGCGGGGGAGGCGGCGAGTAGAACAAAAGCTCCCGCCGTTTCCGGGGGAGCTTTGACTGCGAAAAACCGAATTACGCATTGACCTGAGAAGCCAGCTCCTCTGCCAGTGCATCGAGCGATGCAAGCTGGTTCTTTGCGAGGGCCGACTTGAGGGTGATCGGGTTTTCGAGTACGGTCATGTTCTTCATGGTGTCGATGACGGCACGCATCTGCTTGCCCGCCGTCGGCGCCCATGTGCCGTTGTCGATGATGGCGACGGTGCGGTTCTGGAGAGCGAGCGCCTTGATGTCGGACAGATATGCCTCCATTTTCGGCTGAACGCCGCCGTTGTAGGTCGGCGCTGCGAGCACGATATGGCTGCACCGGAAACTCTCTGCGACGAGCTCGGAGACGTCGGTCTCGGAAACGTCGTACATGGCGATATTCTTAACGCCCTTGTCCGCGAGCATATTCGCCAGAACGTTCACCGCGTTCTCGGTGTTGCCGTACATGGTCGCATAGGCGATCATGACGGTTTTGTCCTCCGGCTCGTAGGTGCTCCACTTCTGGTACTTCTCGAGCAGCGTGCCGAGGTTCTCGCGCCAGATCGGGCCGTGCAGCGGGCAGATCATCTGAATATCGAGTGCCGCAGCCTTCTTGAGGACAGCCTGCACCTGAACGCCGTACTTGCCGACGATGTTGGTGTAATAGCGGCGCGCGTCGTTCATCCAGACGTCGTCGAACGTGATCTCGTCATCGAAAATATTGCCTGCCAGCGCACCGAACGTGCCGAATGCGTCCGCAGAGAACAGGATCTTGTCCTTTTCGTCGTAGGTGACCATGACCTCCGGCCAGTGCACCATCGGCGCGAGCACGAAATGCAGGGTATGTTCGCCGGTGGAGAGCTTGTCGCCTTCCTTGACGACGAGCGTGCGGTCGGAAACATCGAGGTCGTAGAACTGCGCGAACATCTGCGCCGCCTTTGCAGTGCAGACCATCTTCGCCTCGGGATAGCGGCTCATGATCGCGTCGATCATCGCGCAGTGGTCCGGCTCCATATGCTGCACGATCATGTAATCGAGCGGGCGGCCGTCCAGCGCGTGGACAACGTTTTCGATATACTGGCGGCTGATGGACTCGTCCGCTGTATCCATCAGCACGGTCTTGTCATCGAGCAGGACATAGCTGTTGTAGGACACACCGCGCGGAATGGGGAAAAGGTTTTCAAATCGGCTCAGGCGGCGGTCGCTGCCGCCAACATAAATGAGATCTTCCTTGATCTTTCTGGTACTGTGCATCGCACGACACCTCCGTGTTTTTTAACTAACGAAATTGTAGCATATTTTCGTTCGCGCGTCCAGTGGAGATGTGCGCGGAGACAGACGAAAAAACAGCGGCAACGGCCGGTCTGTTTATCCGAGCATTGCGTTGAGGGTGCTGTACGCCGTTCTCTGCGCGCTGTTTACCGCATCATAATCTGGCGAGGATTTGGCCAGTTCGCTCCGCATGGTCTCAACGGCGTCTCTGACCGTGCTGACCTGCCCTGCAAGCTCCGGTTCGCATTCTTGAATGGTTGCAAGGCTGAAAACAGGCAGTTCTGTTGTTACGCTGTTATCCGCAACACAGGACACACCCCACAGATTATCTTCCAGCACGGACTTGCATATCGTTAAGTTCAGGTCGCGCGTGTCGGTATCCCGGTTCTGTTCCGCTCTCGAGGCCGCTTCCAGACTGTTTTTGCAGATCTGCGCACGAATTTTCACCGAATGAACCAGCTGCCATGCATCCGGATCATCCTCGACCGCAAAAACGCCGTCCGGCCATGCAATCGTCTGAATGTCTGTCCCGGCAACCTCCGCCGTATATCGCAGCTGCGCGTTCAGCGACAGATTAAAGTTCAGCTTTGCGGTGCAGCCATCTTTCATATCATTCTGATTGACCGCAAAAGCAGAAATCATGCGGACCGGTTCGCTGCCGCCCCAAAGCGTACCGCATTCGCCCGGCGTGGTATAGCCGCTGTTATCGATAAAATTGCGTATCAGCGTACTGCCGCTGCACTGCTCATAAGTGTTCGTGTCGTTCAGCGTCACTTCGACCGCATCGCTGAAGCCCGACAGCTCCACGTTGCTGTCATTTCCGCTGTTGTCCACGTCGTAGACTGCAAACAGATACCGCTGAACTGTGTCCAGTCCCTCCGCAGACAAATTGAGCTGGTCGGACGGCTCCAGCAGAAATACGCCTTTTACATCAATCTGCGTTTTGCCTGCGTTCGAGTCTGTCCCGCCTCCGCAGGCGCTGAGCAGCAGCATGGCGAATAGCAGAAATATCGCAGCTCTCTTTTTCATTCTTGTTCCTCCTGGTTGATATTGACCGATATTGGTTAATATCAATATACACCAGATACGGTTAACATTCAAGTAGAAAGTGAGGCTTGAATGTATGATTTCCTTTGAAAAGCTTTGGGATACCATGAAGGAAAAGGGGATTTCACAATATGCGCTGATCAAAAAGTATGGAGTCAGCCCTGCACAGATCACTCGGCTGAAGCGGAACGAGAGTGTCAGCACGCATACCATTGAAATGTTCTGCGAAATCCTCGACTGCCGGGTAGAAGATATAATGGAATATAAAAAGAATGCCGAAACAGACCGGTAACATCGCGTTACCGAAGCCGTTTCGACAGTAAAAGGAGCCGCAGAGCGGCCCCTTTGCTTATTTTCTGTATGGTTATTACAGGAAGATATACTTGAGTACGAACAGCACTGCCAGGACGTACATCAGCGGAGCGACCTTCTTGCCCTTGCCGGTTGCGAGGTTGAGCAGGACATAGGAGATAACGCCCAGAGAGATGCCCTCGGAGATGCTGTAGAACAGCGGCATCGCGATGATGGCGAGGTATGCCGGGATGGACTCGGTGAGGTTGTCCAGATCGAAGCTGATCTCGGTAACCGTGCCGACCATCAGGAAGCCGACCATGATCAGCGCCGGAGCCGTCGCGAAGGACGGGATCGCGGTGAAGATCGGGGCGAACAGCGTGGAAACGAGGAACAGGATGCCGGTGACGAGCGCGGTCAGGCCGGTGCGGCCGCCGACAGCGACGCCGGACGCGGACTCGACGAAGGTGGTGGTGGTGGAAGTGCCGAGGATCGCGCCTGCGGAGGTCGCGATGGAGTCTGCCAGCAGAGCCGGCTTGATGCCCGGCAGTTTGCCGTCCTTGTCGAGCATTTTCGCCTTGGTGGCAACACCGATCAGCGTGCCCAGCGTATCGAAAATGTCAACGAACAGGAACGAGAAGATGACAACGATGAAGTTTACGATGCCGACTGCGCTGAAATCTACGTTGAAGCACTGGCCGAAGGTCAGGCCCAGCTTGGAGAAGTCGGTCATGCCCCAGCTCGGGAACAGGGAATAGAAGCCTGCGTCCGGCGTCGGAACGTAAAGGCCGGTCACCTGGCAGAGCATGCCGAGGATCCAGGTCAGCAGGATGCCGTATAGGATGGCGCCCTTCATCTTGCGGGTGTAGAATACCGCGGTGAAGAACAGACCGATGAGGGTCAGCAGCGCGCAGATGCCTGCGGTGTGGAAGTTCTCCGGGAAGCTGATGATGCCGACCAGCGTTGCAGAGTCTACGCACAGGCCGGAGTTCTGCAGGCCGATGAACGCGATGAACAGGCCGATGCCGACCGAAACGCCCTTCTTGAGCGTGAGCGGAATGGCATTGAAGATGGCCTCACGCACATTGGTCAGCGACAGGACGATAAAGATCAGACCCTCGATGAATACCGCGAGCAGCGCGACCTGCCAGGAGTAGCCGTAGCCCGCGACAACGGTGTACGCCATAAAGGCGTTCAGACCCATGCCGGCAGACAGCGCGAACGGCAGGTTCGCCATGAATGCCATGCACAGCGTGCCGAGGCAGGACGCCAGAGCCGTCGCGAGCAGGACCGCGGTGGTATCCATGCCGGTAGAGCCGAGCACGCTCGGGTTTACGGCGAGGATGTACGCCATGGTCATAAAGGTAGTGATACCGGCCATGACTTCGGTCTTGACTGTGGTTTTGTGTTCCGATAGCTTGAATATGCGTTCAAACATCGTTTTTCCCCCTTTTAATTTTTAGGCTTTCGCCTTGATTACGGATTTATTTTCCTTCGTAGGATACGACGGCCTCGGTCGGGCAGGACGTCAGGCGGTCGCGGCCGTGCAGACCCTTCAGCTCGAGCAGGCAGACGATCTTGACGACCTTCGCGCCCAGCTGCTCCACCAGATGTACCGCCGCCTCGAGCGTGCCGCCCGTTGCGATCAGATCGTCAACGATGACCACGCGCAGTCCCGGCGTGATGTCCTCGCGGTGCACCTCGATCTCCGCAGAGCCGTATTCGAGGTCATACGCGATGCGCGAGGTCGCGCGCGGCAGCTTGCCGCTCTTGCGGACCGGAATAAAGGCCTTGTGCAGATTGTATGCCATCGGCATGCCGAACAGGAAGCCCCTCGACTCCAGTCCGACGATCGCATCGAATTCCGTATCCCCGATCTTCGCCGTCATCTCATCTACCGCCAGCCGCAGTCCGTCCGCGTCCTTGAGTACGCTCGTGATATCACGGAAGATGATGCCGGCCTTCGGGTAGTCCGGGATGCTCGTGATATACTGCTCCACCTTGCTCATAGGTTTTCATGTCTCCTCCCCGGTCCGGGGAGCGTCCCCGTCCGATCTTTTTTCCGCCGTCCCCATCAGGGACGGACGGCACAAATCTATTGTATCAAATTTCCGATAGGTTGCAAGTAGAATTTACAGATTTACCGCTTTCTTAGAGAAAAATTCATTGACCGTATCGCTGCGGAGTGATATACTTAATCAAATATGTAAGAAAAAGAGAAGGAAAGGGATGATGCGCATGGCTGGACTGCTCGAGGTCTGCGCAGACAGCGTCTGCTCTGCGGTAAACGCAGCAAGAGGAGGGGCGGACCGCATTGAACTGTGCTCCGCGCTGCCGCTCGGCGGACTTTCGCCGGACGAGGATCTGTTCTGCATGGTGCGCGAACGGGTCGATATTCCCGTCCGTGTGCTGCTGCGTCCGCGCGCAGGCGATTTTCTGTATGATGAGGATGAGTTTGAACTGCTCTGCTGTCAGGCGGCGCGCTTTGCCGGTCTGGGTGCGGACGGCATCGTCATCGGCATGCTGAACCCGGACGGTACGCTCGACGCCGAGCGCATGAGTGCGCTCATGACCTGCGGCGACGGCTGCGGGGTCACGCTCCACCGCGCGTTCGACGTCTGCCGCGACGCGCACGAGGCACTGCGCACGGCAAAGGAGCTCGGCGTGGACACCATCCTCACCTCAGGGCAGCAGGCTCGCTGCGCAGACGGCGCACCGCTGCTGCGCGAGCTGGTCTCGGAGAGCGGGGAAGGGCTGCGCATCCTGATCGGCGGCGGCGTGGACGCGGACGTCATCCGTGCGCTCGCTCCGCAGACCGGTGCCGACGCTTTTCATCTGTCGGCGAAGGCAGTCGTGCCGAGCGGCATGGAGTTCCGCCGCGAGGCGGTTCCGATGGGCGCGGCCGGACTGAATGAATTTGAGCTCTGGCGGTGCGACGAAGGCGCAGTGCGCGCTGCACGCGAGGCTCTGGATGCGGTCTGTACCGCACGAAAGGAAAACTGAATGCAGATACAAAAAGTATTGAACAACAATGTTGTCGTTGCCCTTGATGAAAACGGCGCGGAGACCGTGCTCATGGGACGGGGACTCGGCTTCGGGTGCAGGCCGGGCGGCGAGGTCTGTCAGGCGAAGGTCGAAAAACGCTTTTCCATGCATTCCGACCAGCTTTCGAGTCGTTTTCAGCAGCTTGTCACCAGTATCCCTCTGCCGCATTTCATGATGAGCGAGCGCATCATCAACCATGCGAAGCTGTCGCTCGGCCGCGAGCTGTCCGACAGTATCTATGTCACCCTTCCCGACCATATTTCGGGCGCGATCTCGCGCTACAGGGAAGGGATCCGCCTTCAGAATCCGCTGCTCTGGGACATTCAGCAGTTCTACAGGGACGAATATCAGGTCGGCCTCAAGGCGAACGAGATCGTGCTCGAGGAGACCGGCGTTGCTTTTACCGAGGATGAAGCCGGGTTTATCGCCATGCACTTTGTCAACGCGCAGATCGGCGGCGAGATCCGCGAGGTCTACGACATGACCTACCTGATGCAGGCCGCGCTGCGTATCGTGCGCGAGGTCTACGGCGCTGAGCCGGACAGCTCGACCATCGAATACTACCGCTTTATCACGCATCTGAAATTCTTTGCGCGCCGCATCGTCGGCAGCCAGAAATACGGCGATGAGGACACCGATCTGCTCGAGGTCGTGCGTTTCAAGTATCCCTGCGCGTTCGCCTGCGCCGAAAAGATATGCAGCTATGTGCTGACCGAAAAGGGCTTTCACGCCGGGGACAACGAGCTGCTGTATCTGACGATACATATCGCGCGAGTGATGAAGGACAACTGAGAGAGACTGGCGAAAAAACGAAGCCTTTCGACAAAATAAATCCCCCAATCTTATGATTGGGGGATTTTCAGTATCGTTTAGTCCTTGTTCAGTGCTTCCATGCGGGCCTTGTTTTCGGCGATGACCTTTTCCTGTACCGGAGCCGGTGCCTCGTCGTAGCGCTCGAACTTGGAAACGAACGAGCCGCGGCCCTGCGTCATCGAACGCAGCTTGATCGCGTAGTCGCCAAGCTCTGCCATCGGGCATTCTGCAACGATCTCCTGCTTGCCGCCGTCGAGCGGGTTCATGCCCATGATGCGGCCACGGCGCTTGTTGAGGTCGCCGATGACGTCGCCCATGTAGGAATCCGGGATAACGACCTTCATCGAGCAGACAGGCTCGAGCAGAACCGGAGATGCCTGCGGGATGCCGGCCTTGTAGGCCAGACGGGCTGCCATCTTGAAGGACAGCTCGTTGGAGTCTACGTCATGATACGAGCCGTCGAGCAGCGTTGCGCGCAGACCGACCATCGGATAGCCGGCGAGCACGCCGTGCTCCATGGCCTCGCGGATGCCCTTGTCGACAGCCGGATGGAAGTTCTTCGGAACCGAACCGCCGAAGATCTTTTCCTGGAACAGATAATCGCCCTCTGCATACGGTGCGAACTCCATCTTGACGTGACCGTACTGACCGTGGCCGCCGGACTGCTTCTTGTGCTTGCCTTCGACCGTGACCGGCTTGCGGATCTTTTCGCGGTACGGTACGATCGGAGCGGACAGCGTGACTTCTACGCCGAACTTGTCCCTGAGCTTGGAGCACAGAACGTCCAGCTGAATATCGCCGGCACCGGAGATGAGGTGCTGCTTGGTCTCGGGGTTGAATTCGGTCTCGAAGGACGGGTCCTCGTCATGCAGGCGGGACAGACCGGTGGAGATCTTCTCCTCGGCGCCCTTGACCTTGGCTGCGATCGCCTGCGTGTAGCAGGGAGGCGCGAACTCGATCGGCTCGAGCTCGACCTTGCGCACGCTCATGGACAGGGTGTCGCCCGTCCTGGTCGTGACCAGCTTGGAGACCGCGCCGATGTCGCCGCAGCCGACGACCGGAACCTCGGACGTCTTTTTGCCGCAGACGGTGAAGATGTGGCCCATCTTCTCGTTCGCGTCCGCGCGCTTGTTGACGAGCGTCATATCCTGCTTGACCTCGCCGGACATGACTTTGAAGTAGGAGAAGCGGCCGTACTGGTCAGCGACAGTCTTGAATACAAATGCACAGGTCGAACCGTTCGGGGCGCAGTTGATCTCGATCAGCTCGCCCTTTTCGTCCTCGCACAGCTCTACCGGCTTCTCGTCCGGGGACGGCATGTAGTCCGCGATGCCCTTGAGCAGCGCGTAGGAGCCGATGCCGGTCGCAGCCGTGCCGCAGAATACCGGCGCGAGGACCAGATCCTTGACGCCCTGACGGATGCCGGCGATCAGCTCTTCATCCGAGAATTCCTCGCCTGCGAAATAGCGCTCCATCAGATCCTCGGACAGCTCCGCGATGTTCTCACACAGCGCCGCGCGGTGCTGGTCGACGCGGTCCTTCATGTCCTCGGGGATCGGGATCTCGACGCGCTTGTTGCCGTCCATGCGGTAGGCCTTGCGGATAACGCAGTCGACGATGCCGACGGTGTCGCGGTTGCCCTCGAAGATCGGGACAACGATCGGCGCTACCGATACGCCGAACTGCTTCTGCAGCTTGTGCAGAGAGGTATAGTAATCCGAGTTTTCCTCGTCGATTTTCGAGATGTAGAACATGCGCGGCATTGCCTGCTCCTCGCAGCGCTCCCACGCCTTTTCCGTGCCGACGCCCGGGCCGGACTTGCCGGTCGCGACGATCAGAGCGGACTCTGCAACGCGCATCGCGCACTGCACTTCGCTTTCAAAATCAAAGAAGCCCGGGGTGTCGAGCAGGTTGATCTTGCAGTCGTTCCATTCTACGGGCGCTACTGCGGTCGAGATCGAGAACTTGCGGCGGATTTCTTCGGGATCGAAATCGCAGACCGTGTTGCCGTCGGCGATCTTGCCTACGCGGTCGGTCGCACCGGAGATATTAAGCAGGCTCTCGACGAGCGAGGTCTTGCCGTCGCCGCCGTGGCCCATGAGACATACGTTACGGATCTTGTTTACCGGATAATTGGCCATAATTGATATACACTCCCTTACCCCTGCCTGTCGCACGGGCGTTTGTTGACGGGATTGCTTCCCTGCTTGTAATTATACACTACTGAGAGCGTATACGCAAGCTGTTTTTTGTGTAAATTTCCGAAAACGCTTTGCGTATGCGTGCCCGTGCACGCACTGTGCTCTTCGCTACTCTGCGGCCGTTTTGCCAAATGAAGGCAGGATGAACCGCGGCTTTCACAGCACAATAGCCATCTCGCCGGCGGTACTTGCATCTTTCTTCGTCATGTTCTACAATAAGAAAGAGAAGGAGACGAGCTTCCATGAATTTTGAAGAAAACACCGTGCGCTATGCGCAGATCTCCGCCGCACTTTCGCGCTCGCGCTTCCGCAGCCGCTTCCGTCTCGGCCTGAAGGACCGCCAGTATATCTGCGACAGGGGATGGGAGACCATGCGCCGCCACGCCGCTGAGCTGGTCGAAGAGCGGCTCGCCCGCCTTTATCCCGAACGACGGCAAACAGACGCCCATGCGCGGCCATCCGGTCTTTATCGCGCAGCACGCGACCGCCTGCTGCTGCCGCGGCTGTCTGGAAAAATGGCATAAAATCCCCTCCGGGCGCGCGCTGACCGCCGTCGAGCAGGAATACATCGTCGGCATGCTGCTGTTCTGGATGCAGCGCGAAATGACCTCGCCTCTGCCCGGAAGCAGGCGGTGACGGCTGTTTTTGTGCAAAGTGTAGAAAAACGGCGCTGTTTTTTGGCAGGTCCACCGTCGATTTGTGCTTGCAAACGGATTTTTATTCTGTTACAATAAAAACAACAAGTAGATAGCAGGCATTTCCAGAAGGGCAGCGTCCCTTCGACTTTTAATGGATTGTTACCGCTTCGGCGGGCAAAACCAGATTTCTCGCACCAGTCTTTGCAGTAAGACGGTATATAGGCGATGAAATTTGGTTTTTTATTTTTTTCGCATGTTTTATCTGCTCAACCGACATACTATGTGGACGACAGTCCAATGCAGAAAGAGTGTGAATGTATCATGTTTGGCAAGCTGAAAAACCTGTTTTCCCAGCCCGGCATCACGATCGCCTCTCCGGTCTCCGGAACGGTCGTGCCGCTGGCGGAGGTTCCCGATCCGACCTTTGCGCAGGGCATCCTCGGTCCCGGAGCCGCGGTCCAGCCGAGCGAGGGACGAATTGTTGCCCCGGCGAACGGTACGGTCGACATGATGTTCGATACCGGACACGCGGTCTCCATGACCACGTCGGAGGGCGCTGAGCTGCTCATCCATGTCGGCATCGACACGGTCAGCCTCAAGGGACAGCACTACACCGCAAAATGCAAATCGGGCGACACCGTCCGCAAGGGCGATACGCTGATCGAATTTGACATCGACGCCATCCGCGAGGCTGGCTACGAGGTCGTAACGCCGGTCATCGTATGCAACCCCGATGCGTTCGCCTCGGTCAAGACCGAAGGCGCTGGAAGCGTTCAGGCAGGCGACGATCTGCTGACGCTCGAAAAGAAGTAAAAAGGAGATATTTCACCATGAAAACGTTCGAATACACGATTACCGATGAGCTCGGCATCCACGCCCGTCCGGCCGGCATGCTCGTCAAGGAGGCGTCCAAGTTCGCCTCCAAAATCATGATCGCTTCTCCGAAGAAGGAGGTCGACGCCAAGCGCATCATGGGCGTGATGAGCATGGGCGCAAAGAAGGGCGACACCGTAAAGCTCACCATCGAGGGCGCGGACGAGGCGGAGGCAGCTGCTTCTCTCGAAAAATTCCTTCAAGATAACCTGTAAACGCGGTTTCATTTCGCCCTGCGGGCGATGAAATAAGCCGTTTTCCCTGTTCGGCTCTCGGAAAACGGCGTTCGGATGTATTTTCCTCGAAGCAGTTCGTTATGAAATACATCGTCATTCACAAGGCGCCGCAAAAATGCGGCATTTACAAAGAGGAGGGGACTCTATTATGATGAAAAAGCTGCAAAAATTAGGTAAGGCACTCATGCTGCCGGTAGCAGCGCTCCCGATCTGCGGTATTCTGATGGGCCTCGGCTATGCGATCGCCCCGGGCGTTATGGGCGTACCGGGCGCGGCGACGAGCGGTGCGCTGTACAACATCGGCTTCCTGCTCATCAAGGCGGGCGGCGCGCTGATCGACAACATGGCATGGCTGTTCGTTATCGGCGTAGCGGTCGGTCTGGCGGACGATAAAGACGGTACATCCGCGCTCGCCGGTCTGGTTTCGTGGCTGATGATGACCAACCTGCTGAGCACGGGCGTTGTCACCACCCTGATGCCCGCTATCGCGGACGACCCGGTAAAGACGCTCGCGTTCGATAAGATCCAGAACGTCTTTATCGCTATCATCGCCGGCATCATCGGCTCCGCCTGCTACAACCGCTTTAAGAACGCCAAACTGCCCGACTGGCTGGCATTCTTCAGCGGCAAGCGCTGCGTAGCGATTGTCACCGGTCTGGTTTCCATTCTGGTTTCGGTCGTTCTGCTGTTCGTATGGCCGATCATCTTCGGCGCACTCGTTTCTGTCGGTGAAGCCATCATCGGCATGGACGGCATCGGCGCAGGCATCTACGCATTTCTCAACCGCCTGCTCATCCCGACCGGTCTGCACCACGCACTCAACAACGTATTCTGGTTCGATACCATCGGCCTCGGCGACCTGTCGCACTACTGGGCCGGCGACGTTAGCGGTCAGAACGGCGTTACCTGGAGCCTCGGCATGTACATGTCCGGCTTCTTCCCCTGCATGATGTTCGGCGTATTCGGCGCGGCTCTGGCTATGATCAAGACCGCGAAGAACAAGAAGGCTGCCATCGGTCTGGTTCTGTCCGCTGCGATCTGCGCATTCATCTGCGGCGTTACCGAGCCGTTTGAGTTCGGCTTCATGTTCCTGTGCTTCCCGCTGTATATCGTTTACGCGGCTCTGTACGGCATCTTCACCGTCATCACCTACTACGTCGGCTTCCGCGCAGGCTTCTGCTTCTCCGCAGGCGCGACCGACCTCGTATTCTCGTCCTTCCTGCCGGCGGCGAACAACACCCTGATGATCATCCCGCTCGGCATCGCGGCATTCGTTGTATTCTATCTGGTATTCTACTTTGCGATCACCAAGTTCAACCTCAAGACCCCGGGCCGTGAGGACGAGGAGGCTGATTTCGCAGAGGCAGACAAGAACGCGACTCTCGCGAACAACGACTTCACCGCGATCGCTGCGGCCGTTCTCGAAGGCCTCGGCGGCAAGGAGAATGTCGCATCTCTCGACAACTGCATCACCCGTCTGCGCATCGAAGTCAAGGACGGTACGCAGGTCAACGAGAAGAAGATCAAGGCAGCAGGCGTTGCAGGCGTAATGCGCCCGTCTCAGACTGCGATTCAGGTCATCATTGGCACCAAGGTTCAGTTCGTAGCCGACGAAATGGCAAAGATGCTCTAAAATCCATTTGACCATATCTGTTTGCATATCACCAGATTGCGCTCCGCGCAATGGAAGGGGCGGGCGAAAGCCTGCCCCTTCTGTTTTCTGACAAAACGAAAAACGAAAGAGGTAATGCATTATGAAAATCATCCGCGCAAAAGACTATAACGACATGAGCCGCAAGGCCGCGAACATCATCTCCGCGCAGGTCATCCTGAAGCCGGAGTCCGTGCTCGGTCTCGCGACCGGCTCTTCGCCCATCGGCATTTACGAGCAGCTCATCAAGTGGTATCACAAGGGCGATGTCGATTTCGGCGCCTGCACGACCTTCAATCTGGACGAATACCGCGGTCTGACCCCGGATCACGACCAGAGCTACCACTATTTCATGCACAAGAACTTTTTTGATGCGGTGAACATTCCGGACGAGCGCATCAACCTGCCCGACGGCGCACAGCTTGACGCCGAGCGGGAGTGCCGCCGCTATGACGCGGCCATCAGAGCGGCGGGCGGCATCGACCTCCAGCTGCTCGGCATGGGCCTCAACGGCCACATCGGCTTCAATGAGCCGGACGAGTATTTCTCCAAGGGCACGCACTGCGTCAACCTCACCGAGTCCACCATCGAGGCGAACAAGCGCTTTTTCGACTCGGCCGATGATGTGCCGCGTCAGGCGTACACCATGGGCGTGCAGACCATCATGCTCGCACGCCGCATCGTTCTCGTCGTTTCGGGCGAAAACAAGGCGAAAACCGTTCGCGAAGCCTTCTTCGGCCCGGTAACGCCGCGCGTTCCGGCATCCATCCTTCAGCTTCATACCGACGTTTCCATCGTCGCGGACGAGGCTGCGCTCTCTCTTTGTACCGATCTTCTCTGAGGTGAGATTTCATGCAGTTCAGCAATTTGAAAATCTATCAGCCCGACGGCACGTTCCGCACGGGCAGTCTCGCGGTCGCGGATGACCGCATTCTTGCCGCCGGGGAGACCGGCGATGCAGTGGACATGGACGGTCTTTACGCCATTCCCGGCCTGGTCGATCTGCACTTCCACGGCTGCATGGGACGCGATTTCTGCGACGGCACGGCCGAAGCGATCTCGACCCTTGCCGCCTATCAGGCGCAGAACGGCGTCGCCGCCATCTGTCCGGCGACCATGACCTATCCCGAGGAAAAGCTGACGCAGATCGCGCAGGCCGCCGCCGCATGGAGCGCACAGCCGCACGAGGCCGCGCTCGTCGGCATCAATATGGAGGGGCCGTTCATCTCGGAAAAGAAAAAGGGCGCGCAGAACGGCGCCTATCTGCACGCACCGGACGCCGCGATGTTCCGCCGCGTGCAGGCGCAGGCGAACGGTCTGTTCAAGCTGTGCGACCTTGCGCCCGAGCTGCCCGGTGCGATGCAGACCATCGAGGAGCTGTCCGGCGAGGTCCGCATCTCGCTCGCCCACACTGAGGCGGATTACGACACGGCCTGCGAGGCATTCCGCCGCGGCGCGCGGCAGGTCACGCACCTGTACAACGCCATGCCGCCGTTCTCCCATCGCGCTCCGGGCGTCATCGGCGCGGCCTTTGACAGCGAAAACGTCGCGGTCGAGCTGATCGCGGACGGCGTGCACATTCATCCTTCGGTCGTCCGCGCGGTCTTTACCCTGTTTGACGGCCGTGTCATCCTCATTTCGGACAGCATGATGGCGACCGGTCTCGAGGACGGCGAATACTCGCTCGGCGGACAGGCTGTCACCGTGCGCGGCAATCTCGCCACGCTGCACGACGGCACGATCGCCGGTTCCGCCACCAATCTGATGGACTGCGTCCGGAGTGCGGTGCGCATGGGCATTCCGCTCGGTCAGGCCGTGCAGGCGGCCTCGACAAATCCGGCCCGTGCGCTCGGCATCGAGCACGATTACGGTTCTCTCGAGGCCGGAAAGCTCGCAAACGTGGTTCTGCTCGACGACGAGCTGAATATTCATACCATCCTGCTGCGCGGCAGGATGCTGTAACAGCCGAACGCCGGACAGGAACGTTCAAAAGCACGAAAGCCGGGGTATCATCCCCGGCTGCTCTTATTGAATATTTTTGAGGATAGAGACCTGCGGGCTCGTGCTTTTTCGCAGCAAACGCTGTTTTATGTGCGCCGGCTGCTCAGACCTCAAGATCTCCGGCGAGGCGTCCGGTGACGAGCGATGCGCAGCGCTCGCGGTGTGCGACGTGAAGCGGATGGTCGCGGAAGGCCGCGAGCGCGTCCCTGTCGTCCAGGTCGGCATAAAACACGAGATCGTATTCGCCGCCGGCGAGATTCGGGCCGATCTTTGCGTTGTGCAGGCCGGGAATGGGGGCGAGCGTCTCGACGGACGCCGCAAGGCGCGCTTCGGCTTCACGGCGCTTCTCGCCCTCGCGGTACTCCTCCTGAAGTTTCCAGAACAAAATGTGTCGTATCATGGGTCAATTCCTTCTTTTTTGATCGGATATGAAATGCTTGTGCGGCATATTATAAAAACTGTACAAACACTGCTTCTATGATATAGCAAAAATTCATAAAAATAAAGTCTTGTAACGTGCTGAAGTGCGTGATACAATAGACCCATCACAAACCGAAGAAGCGGAAGTAAAACCGGTAAGCGGGTTTGCAGAGAGCCGGGGGCGGTGGAAGCCCGGCAGCAGCGCATCGGACAAATGGACCGCAGAGGGTGCATGGGAACGGTCTTCGGACCCAGTATAGTGCAACGGAACTCCCCGTTACGGAGAAGGAGCGTGTTAGCGTTCCGATGAGTGCGCGCCGCACGGCGCGAAGCAAGGTGGCACCGCAGGATGATTTTATCGCCTGTCCTTGGAAGAAATTCTGAGGACGGGCGTTTTTGTTTGTCCTCGACGACATGCCAAAGGAGAGATACCCCATGAAAAACAAGTTTTTAGCAGCACTTCTCGCAGGCGCAAGCCTTCTGACCATGACCGCCTGCGGCGGCAATGCCTCTGCGGATACCGGCGCAGACGCAAATGCGGACACCGGCGCCGCAGCAGACGACACCGCAAAGGTCGCGGTCGTTCAGCTGGTCGACAACGATGCGTTCACCGAGATGATCGACAGCTTCGAGAACAAGCTGACCGAGCTGTACGGCGACGGCGTGACCTATGACGTGAAGAACGCGCAGGGCGATATGTCCACGCTCAACTCGATCGCGTCCGAGCTCAAGACAGCGGATTACGACCTCGTCGTTCCGATCGTTACCCCGGCGACGCAGGCGGTCGTCAATGCGGGCGTGACCGCGCCGGTCGTTTTCATCTCCGTGACCGACCCGGTGGCGGCAGGCATCATGGGAGACATGGCAAAGCCGGATAAGAACGCGACCGGCACCTCGAACATCGTTCCGGTCGATGAGATCTTCACGCTCGCGGGCAAGCTGACCCCGGACGTCAAGAACATCGGCATCCTGTACTGCTCGGGCGAGAAGAACGCCGTTCTGACCGCCGAGAAGGCAAAGGCATACCTCGATACCACGGATTACACCTATGAGGAAGTCACCGTTGCCTCCTCGAACGAGGTGCAGCAGGCGGCGCAGTCGCTCGCAGGCAAGGTCGACGCGATCTACATCCCGATCGACTCCACCGTGCAGTCCGCGATGGCGCAGGTCGTCGAGGCGGCGAACGCAGCAGGTATCCCGGTTTACGGCTCTGACCCGGTCATGGTCAAGTCCGGCGCGCTGGCCTGCGTATCGGTCTCCAACACGCAGCTCGGTGAGCGCTCCGCAGAGATGGCATATGATATTCTGAACGGCAAGGACGTTTCCGAAGTCCCGGCCGAGGCAATGAGCGACTTCCAGTACGTTTGCAGCAGGGCCGCAGCCGATGCACTCAACATCACGCTGCCGGAAGACGGCTCGGTAACGCTGATCGGCGGCTGAGACGCCGCAAAAAAGGGGAGAGATAAACCATGAACTTCTTTCTAGACTCGGCGCTGCTCGGTCTTGAATACGCGCTGCTCGCGGTCGGCGTGTACATCACGTTCCGCATCCTGAACCTGCCCGACCTCACGGTCGACGGCTCGTTCACATTCGGCATGGCGGTCTCGACCGTGCTGTGCGCGGCGGCGCATCCGTTCGTCGGTCTGCTGGCCGGTGCGCTGGCCGGCGCGGCCGCCGGTGTTGTGACCGGATTTTTGCAGACGCACTGCAAAATCCATCCCATTCTCGCAGGCATTCTGACGATGAGCGGCCTGTATACCGTGAACATCACGGTGCTGGGCGGCCCGAACGTATCGCTGCTCGACGCGCCCAAGTTCTTCGAGGTGCTCGGCGGCAAAGCGCCTGCGGTGGGTCTGGTAACGGCGGTGCTCGTCGTGCTGGTCACGCTGTTCTTCCAGACGGTCGGCGGCCTGTGCATACGCGCGGCAGGCTCGAACGAGGACATGGTGCGCGCCTCCTCGATCAA
>ENA-ORRR01001288-ORRR01001288.1-human-gut-metagenome-genome-assembly--contig:-NODE-1288-length-17212-cov-3.3693_pt1 | contig 17212 bp, 15 predicted proteins | sample MGYA00242182_ERZ509148 | MGnify/ENA primary metagenome ERZ509148 (study PRJEB26280, sample SAMEA2338674) | human gut metagenome | biome: human gut; feature: human-associated habitat; material: faeces... | reverse complement strand
TTTGACAACCACCCAAACTCATCCACCTCAGATACCTTTGCCCTATTATCTGCTTATGCTTTTGGCGATGGTACTTCTGAGTTACTTGAGCTGGCGTTGGTATAAGAATAAGATATGGCGTTGGACCTTTCTCACTATTCAAGCCATTCAACTCTTTGCCCTCTATACTTGGTACCTCTGGCAGGGCTTTCCACTTTACATTAGTCTGCCCCTTTACCATTGCCGCATGGCCATGTTTGCTGTTCTCCTCCTGAAAAATAGTAGAATAAAGAGCTATTTTGCTATTATGGGAGTTGTCGGGACTTACTGTGCATTGATTTATCCAGTATTTGATCCCTATGAGTTTCCACATATCACAGGCTTCTCTTTCCTATTTGGCCACTATGCCCTACTGGTCAATAGCCTCAATGTCATTTTTAACAGTTATAAAATCCATCCCATCAGCAAGCGGCTGATTGTGGTGGCTACCTTATTACTAAATCTAGCTTTGGTAATAGTTAATCAGACCATCGGTGGAAACTATGGCATGCTTAAACACACACCATTTATTATGGGAACTCCCTTAGTTGTCAAATACCTTGCTGTTTCAGGAGCTCTGATTATTCTCATGATAATCCTGAAAAAAGGTCTGGAGCAATTTGAAGAGAAATATTAAATAAATTGACAAAGCACGCTATCAGAAAGTTGATAGCGTGTTTCTTCATTTATTTGTTTTATTCTAGTTTTATTCTAACACAAAACGCTTTCAGAATTGCTTTCAAACTGTAATTTGGATATAATAAAAGTGCTGTGCCTGCGAGAATTATCGCAAGCCTTGACAACAAATGTAGCTTTCAAAAGACAGAAATTTTCTGAAAGAAGAGCTACAACGATCTTGCTTTTCGTTCTGGTAAAAACCCTATTGCTATTGGTAGCTCTGGGACATGGGATTTTTGAGATTTACAAAGAAGCTGCTGACATCCATACCACTAAGGAAAAGTAACAAAAAGATAATTTTTAAAGAAGAAAGAAAACTATGAGCATTCAAGACGAAATCAAAAAACGCCGTACTTTTGCCATCATCTCTCACCCCGATGCTGGTAAAACAACAATCACTGAACAATTGCTTTACTTTGGGGGTGAAATCCGTGAAGCTGGTACCGTAAAAGGTAAGAAAACCGGAAATTTTGCCAAATCAGACTGGATGGATATTGAGAAACAACGTGGTATCTCAGTAACCTCATCTGTGATGCAGTTTGACTATGCCGGCAAACGTGTCAATATCCTTGATACCCCAGGGCATGAGGACTTCTCAGAAGATACTTACCGTACCCTTATGGCGGTTGATGCTGCCGTCATGGTCGTTGACTCAGCCAAAGGTATCGAGGCCCAAACCAAAAAACTTTTCGAAGTTGTCAAACACCGTGGTATTCCTGTCTTCACCTTCATGAACAAATTGGACCGTGATGGACGTGAGCCACTTGACCTCTTGGAAGAGTTGGAAGAAGTGCTTGGTATTGCCAGCTACCCAATGAACTGGCCTATCGGTATGGGTAAAGCCTTCGAAGGACTTTATGACCTCTATAACGAACGCTTGGAGCTCTATAAAGGTGACGAGCGCTTTGCCAAGATTGAAGATGGTGATACTCTTTTTGCCAACAACCCATTCTATGAGCAAGCTAAAGAAGATATTGAACTCTTGACAGAAGCGGGTAATGAATTCTCTGAGGAAGCTATTTTAGCTGGTGAATTGACACCGGTCTTCTTCGGTTCTGCCCTTACTAACTTTGGGGTTCAAACCTTCCTCGATACCTTCCTCAAATTTGCACCAGAACCACATGGTCACAAGACAGTGGATGGTGACGAGATTGATCCTCTCAACAAGGATTTCTCTGGTTTTGTTTTCAAAATCCAAGCCAATATGGACCCACGTCACCGTGACCGTATTGCCTTTGTTCGTATCGTTTCTGGTGAATTTGAGCGTGGTATGAGTGTTAATCTAACACGTACTGGTAAAGGAGCTAAGCTCTCTAACGTCACTCAGTTCATGGCCGAATCCCGTGAAAATGTCGAAAATGCCGTGGCTGGAGATATTATCGGTGTTTACGATACAGGAACTTACCAGGTTGGTGATACTCTTACTGTAGGTAAAAACAAATTTGAATTTGAGCCACTACCAACCTTTACGCCAGAGTTGTTCATGAAAGTTTCTGCTAAAAACGTCATGAAGCAGAAGTCCTTCCATAAAGGAATTGAACAATTGGTGCAAGAAGGAGCCATCCAGCTCTACACCAATTACCAAACAGGTGAATACATGCTTGGTGCCGTTGGTCAACTTCAGTTTGAAGTCTTCAAACATCGTATGGAAAATGAATACAATGCCGAAGTAGTTATGACACCAATGGGTAAAAAGACTGTGCGTTGGATTCAACCTGAGGACCTCGATGAACGCATGTCATCAAGCCGAAATATCTTGGCCAAAGACCGCTTTGACCAACCAGTCTTCCTCTTTGAAAATGACTTTGCCCTCCGTTGGTTTGCGGACAAATATCCAGATGTGACATTGGAAGAGAAGATGTAATACGGCACAAAAGATGAACGATTTAAAATCGTCATCTTTTGACGCTAGCCGTCTCACTAACTACGTCAGACGAATAATATCGATTCGTCTGACTTCGTGTCGTAATATCTTAATAATGATATCTACACTACATACTATGAGACCGTGGCTAAGTTCCTTACTAACTCGAAAACGGAAAATAATCGTTTCCGTTTTCTCATGTCGTAATACTATGTATAGTTTATGTAAATCGTTCATCTTTTGACGCTAGCCCCTATCTTGTGGCTAGCTAGCCGTCTCACTAACTACGTCAGCTGAATAATATGGATTCGTCTGACTTCGTGTCGTAATATCTTTTAAAAACAAGAAAAACCATAGGACTGCCACTAAAGACTGTCCTATGGTTTCTTTTATTTTTCCGTATTGAGTAATCTGCCTAGGAATCGTTGCAGGGCGAAGAAAACAATAAGGCTTGCCAATGTTTCTCCTAGGAAAGATGAGCTATTGACAATGAGTGAATAGAGATAAGTGCTTTGTCCCTTAGGGGCATAACTTCCCCAAAAGATGACACCGGCTATAAAGTGAATGAGGTAACGAGCAAAGCTACCAAGCAGAATCCCCCAAGTGATATACATCAGAGACTTGACTTTATTGTCTTGTTTAATGGCTTTATCAAGGGCTGGTTTGACCACACCACTGATACCAATCAGACTAAAGGCGACAAAGTACTCCAGAAAACCTTGTGTCAAGGTCAGCCAACCACCGGCGGCTTGCCCTGTAACAACTTGAAGTAACCCCCAGATAAGACCGCCCATAGCACCAGCTTTTAAGCCCCAGCGAAAACTGAGGAGAAAGATGGGCACCATCTTAAAGGAAAGGGAAATCCAAGGGCCTAGTGACATGGGCTGAGTAACTAGGTCCAGGATATAAGCAATGGTTGCAAAAAGGGCAACCTCAATCATTGGTCGAATACTTGTTTTCGACATAAAAAAACCTCCTATACCAATCGTCTTGATTGGCTATTTTTGCCACATCAAAACGTTGTCATAGAAGTTCTTCTATTTCAATCTATTTTGAGACACATCCCTACGCAGGTCCTAACCTGATCAGGTGGTAAGAGTTTAGGCAAGTCTTGAAGAAAAATTCAAGCTAGCCATTCTCAGCAATTGCTCCTCTTGTGACTCCTTAATTGTACTACCAGAAACCCATTTCTGCAAGTGTCTGAAATCCTAAAATTGTGGTATAGTTAAAGCAAGGATTATCTTTACAATAAAAAAGGAGAAATAACTATGGGACTTTTTTCAGGACTGCTTGGCAATGCATCTAAAAAAGATAATGATAAGGTTGAGCGCCAATTGGAGGGTATCTTAATTCCAGGTGAACAGGTGGAGTTAGCCTATGCCCTTGTTCGTGACTTGATTGTCTTTACAGAGAAGCGCTTGATTTTAGTCGATATACAAGGTGTTACAGGGAAGAAGACTTCTTACAAGTCTATCCCTTATCACTCAATCTCTCGTTTCACTGTAGAGAGCTCGGGGCACTTTGACCTAGATGCTGAACTTAAGATTTGGATTTCATCAGCACTTGAGCCTGCAGAGGTCCTTCAATTTAAGAGTGATAATAATGTCTTTGAAATCCAACAAGCTTTGGCAGCAGCAGTGCTAGAGTAATGAGGAAGAAAAATGTTTATTGAAAAAGAACTGGGTTATAAGCGTCACTGGATTAATATTGACTCAGATATTATTTCTGAGCAATCCTACCTTTATACCAAGTATGATATTGACCAAGAAACCATAGAGTATGCCTTGGATAAAAATGAACGAGCCCACATGGATTACAACCGTGAGACTGGGACAATCACCTTTATCTATAATGTTCTGGCACTTGAAAAGGACAAGGAATACTATGAAACCATTCCTCTGACCTTTATTGTTCAAGATACACGTTTGGTGACCATTAGTAACGAGGATAACGCTTATGTGATAAGCAAGATGCAAGACTATGTGGATAACCATGAGGATTTGTCTATCTACAAATTGCTCTTTGCAGGACTTGAGATGATTTCAAATGCCTACTATCCCGTCATTGAACGTTTGGATCAGCAAAAGGATGAGGTTAGTCGACGCCTAAGACAGACAACGACAAGTAAGAATCTTTACGACCTTTCAGATTTGGAAACAGGCATGGTCTATTTGGTGGCTGCAGCCACACAAAACCGTCTTCTATTGGAACACATCAAGGGGCACGCCATTTATCGTCGTCTCAATGAGGTCGAAAAAGAACAGTTTGATGATGCCATGATTGAAGCTAGACAGTTAGTATCCATGACGGACCTCATTTCTAAGGTCTTACAGCAATTATCAGGTTCTTATAACAATATCCTAAACAACAACCTGAACAACAACTTGAGCAATCTGACCATTATTGAGGTACTCTTGGGAGTGCTTGCCGTTATTACCGGTTTCTTTGGGATGAATGTTCCTCTACCGTTTATGACTGTCAGTCTAGCCTGGATTTTCATCATTATCGGTAGTGCGATTCTTTGTTTGGTCTTGGCCCGCTACTTGCGTTGGTTGGTCCATAAATAATAATTAGTGAGTGAAACCGTCTTCTCAAATTGGAGGCGGTTTTAAAACGTTATTCACTGTCTTTTATTCTTAAATATGATAGACTAGATGAGTTGTTAAAATAAACGACTATTAAATACAGGTAGTTAACATACTACACAACCAAGTCTCATAAGGTGGCTTCGCACCGCCTTCAAATAGAAAGAAGAATACTTTGAAATTTACAGATTTAAACCTATCAAAAGACATCCAATCAGCTGTTGTAGCTGCCGGTTTTGAAAAGCCATCACCTATCCAAGAGTTGACGATTCCACTGGCTCTTGAAGGTAAGGATGTTATCGGTCAGGCTCAAACTGGTACTGGTAAAACAGCTGCCTTTGGTTTGCCGACCCTAGATAAAATTCGTACAGAAGAAAATACAATCCAAGCCCTTGTGATTGCCCCAACACGTGAGTTGGCAGTGCAATCTCAAGAAGAGCTTTTCCGTTTTGGCCGTGATAAGGGCGTTAAGGTTCGCTCAGTCTACGGTGGTTCTAGCATTGAGAAACAAATCAAGGCTCTCCGTTCAGGTGCCCACATTGTAGTAGGGACACCAGGTCGTCTCCTTGACCTTATCAAACGTAAGGCTCTTAAACTCAATAATATCGAGACTTTGATTTTGGATGAAGCTGATGAAATGCTTAACATGGGCTTCCTTGAAGACATTGAAGCTATCATTAGCCGAGTGCCAGAAGAACGTCAAACCCTTCTCTTCTCAGCAACTATGCCTGATGCTATCAAACGTATTGGCGTTCAGTTCATGAAAGATCCTGAGCATGTGAAAATCAAGGCTAAAGAATTGACCAATGTTAACGTTGACCAATACTTTATCCGAGTGAAGGAACAAGAGAAGTTCGATACCATGACTCGTCTTATGGATGTTGACCAACCTGAATTGTCAATCGTCTTTGGACGTACCAAACGTCGTGTGGACGAGTTGACACGTGGTTTGAAACTTCGTGGTTTCCGTGCAGAAGGTATCCACGGTGACCTTGACCAAAACAAACGTCTTCGTGTTATCCGTGACTTCAAGAACGACCAAATCGATATCTTGGTTGCCACAGACGTTGCGGCACGTGGTCTTGACATTTCAGGTGTCACTCACGTCTACAACTATGATATTCCACAAGATCCAGAAAGCTACGTTCACCGTATTGGACGTACAGGCCGTGCAGGCCAATCAGGTCAATCGATTACTTTCGTTGCTCCAAACGAAATGGGTTACTTGGGAATCATCGAAAACTTGACTAAGAAACGCATGAAAGGTCTTAAGCCACCAACAGCTCAAGAAGCCTTCCAGGCTAAGAAGAAAGTTGCCCTTAAGAAAATCGAACGTGACTTTGCGGATGAAGCTATCCGTTCTAACTTTGACAAGTTCAAGGGCGATGCGGTTAAATTGGCTCAAGAATTCACACCTGAAGAATTGGCGCTTTACATCTTGAGCTTGACTGTTCAAGATCCAGAGACAATGCCAGAAGTGGAAATTGCGCGTGAAAAACCATTGCCATTCAAACCATCAGGTGGTGGCTTTGGTGGTAAAGGCGGTAAAGGTGGCCGTGGCAACCGTGGTCGCGATAACAACCGTCGTGGTGGATACCGTGGCGACCGTAACCGCGATGACCGAGATGGTGGCCGTCGTGACTTCAAACGCAAGTCTAAGAAGAATAGCCGTGACTTCGAAAACCGTGGCAATAAACGCCCACACCGTACCTCAAGCGAAAAGAAAAACGGCTTTGTTATCCGTAACAAGGGTGATAAATAAACAATGAAAACGCTCTATGAAAATAGAGCGTTTTCCAATATCAAAGAACACACGGTTATTTTTCCGTGTGTTCTTTGATATAAGCCAGTTTTTTCTCTCGACTTTTTTTCTTAAAGAGTGCTTCGGCGCTCATGGCTTCAGGCTTGCTGTCAAAGAATTCTGAATAGAGGAGTTTAACTGGTAGGCGGGCTCTGGTATACTTGGCGCCTTTGCCTGCGTTATGGGTTTTGAGGCGGCGTTCGACGTCTGTGGTATAGCCTGTATAGAGGGTGCCATCGGCACACTCAACCACATACATGTAGGCCTTGTTATCCTTTTCTGTCATCGTCTAGGACTCACCCTCAGTCTTTTTTCCAAAGTAAATCTCAAAGATTTCGTCGGTATAGTCGCCATTTTTCTTATGCACAAAGAGAGGCGGAAGGATTTTCAAGCCATCTGTCGAGCCGTCTTTAATAGCTTCAATCAGGAGCATATTTGCCTCACGTCCCATCTTAGGATAGATGAACTGGATGCGTTTAGGTGCTAGATTATATTGGCGCATGGTGTCGATGATATCCAAAAATCGGTCAGGGCGATGCACCATGGCAATGCGTCCATTAGATTTGAGGGCATGACGTGCGACCTGGCAAATTTCCTCTAGATTGGTCGTGATTTCGTGACGGGCCAAGAGGTAGTGCTCGGACAGATTCTTCTTGGACGTTTCTGTCGCCTTAAAGTAGGGAGGGTTACAGAGAATAAGGTCTACCTGAGATCGTGGGGCATGGTCAAGCAAATTTTTTAGGTCGTCATTGACAACGGTCACCTGGTCCTCTAGCTGGTTGAGAGTGACGGAACGCTTGGCCATGTCAGCCAGACGTTCTTGTAGCTCAACCAAGGTAATTGGTGCCTCAGTACGTGTACTAGCAAAGAGGCCAACGGCACCATTTCCCGAACAGAGGTCGACGATTAACCCCTTCTTGGGAATTTTTGGAAATCGAGAGAGGAGGACACTGTCGATAGAATAGCTGAAGACCTCCTTATTTTGAATGATTTTTACATCTGTGGAGAAGAGTTGGTCAATGCGTTCTCCATCTTTTAAAATTGGATTTGTCATAGCTTTTATTGTAACAAAAAACAGCTCCCAAAGGAACTGTTGTGAGTGATTACTCTAGGACACCAAAGGTGTAGCCTTGGTCTTTGAAGTATTCGATGATTCGTGGAAGGGTCTGAACTGTGAGCTCCTTACCAGCAGTGTCGTGCATAAGCACAACCTTAACATGACTCTCAGGGAAATATTTTTGTGAACCATCCAAGTAGGCCATCATGCTTTCAGATGTCGTTGGGCGAACAGAGGCTGGTTCTGCATCACCACAAAGCATGTTCCAATCAATCCACTGGACACCTTCCTTGGCAAGAGCTTGGTCAGTACTTTCTAGACCTTGCCATGACATATGACCACCAGGATAACGGAAAATTCTTGTCTTGAAGTCTTTACCTAGGATGGCTTGGAAATTAGCCATGGTTTGGTTAACCTCAGAAACAATCTGACTTTGATTAGGAACACGTCCTGGATAAAGGAGATTAAAGTTATGGCTGAGGCTATGGTTGGCAATCGCGTGTCCTTCTGTAATTTGGCGTTTGAGGATGTCCGCATTTTCTTGTGTAATGGTGTAACCAATGTGGAAGAATGTAGCATGAACACCATATTCTTTCAAAATATCCATGACTTGTGGTGTCAATGTAGGATCAATCCCATCGTCAAATGTTAAAAAGACTACCTTGTCGTCGATATCCTGAGATTCGCCTCGAATAGTGTTATTAACAGCAGTAACATCGTAGGCATAGTCAGAAGCTGCAATGCTGTGGTTACTACCTTTCTTGAGTTGTGTTTTATCTTCTTCCTTAGGTTTTTCTGAAGCTGAACTTGCGCTATTAGCGACTTGTTCAGTCTTTTCAGCCTTGGCTACTTGTTCAGATTTCGTGTTATGGCGTTGGAATAGGACAAAGCCTAGGATAGCCAAAACAGCCAAGTTTGCAATAATGAGGCAAATATTAAGTGCCTTTCGATTTTCCCCTGTAATCTCAATACTTTTTTTCATAGTTACATTATAGCTCAAACTATTAGAAAGTGCCACACCATTTTCAAGACTTTTACAAAGAAATTCGATGAAAAAAGAGCTCCTTTTTTTGGTATAATAGTAAAAAACTTGTAGAAAAAGAGGTAAAAACGTGTTTTACGCTTATTTACGTGGGCTTGTTGTCTTCCTTCTTTGGATTATCAATGGTAATGCCCATTACCACAATCGCGATAAATTATTGAACAAGGATGAAAACTATATCTTGGTTGCTCCGCACCGAACTTGGTGGGACCCTGTTTATATGGCTTTTTCAGCCCGTCCTAAGCAGTTTATTTTCATGGCTAAGAAAGAACTCTTCAAGAGCCGTATCTTTGGTTGGTGGATCCGCATGTGTGGCGCCTTCCCAATTGACCGTGAAAATCCTGGTCAAGAAGCTATCAAGTACCCTGTTAACATGCTTAAGAAGAGTAATCGTAGTTTGATTATGTTCCCAAGTGGTAGTCGTCATTCTTCTGATGTTAAGGGTGGGGTTGCGGTTATCGCTAAGATGGCCAAGGTTAAGATTATGCCAGTTGTCTATCAAGGACCTCGTGAGCTCAAGGGGCTCTTGACGGGCGAACGTGTGGATATGAACTATGGTAATCCTATTGATATTTCAGATTTGAAGCGTTTGAATGATGAAAATATTCAAGAGGTTGCTCGTCGTATCCAGTCTGAATTTGATCGTCTCGATGAAGAAGCTTTGAGCTATCAAACAGGCAAGAAACCAAACCCATTCACTTATATTTACCGTGTACCTCTCGGTCTTGTGGCTATTATTGCAGTGCTTTTGACCATGGCTTTCTCATATGTAGCTAGCTTTGTTTGGAACCCTGAAAAACACCGTGCCAAAGAAACGCAGAAATAAGCTAATAACTCTGTCAGACATAGATCTGATGGAGTTTTTTTACTTTTTGATATATTTTTCAAATTTTTTACGAATAAGAAAGAAAATATATCAATTAAGGAGAATAGCGTGAAGGAAAAGATTCTAGCCTATGTCAAAGATAATTGTCTGTTTGTGAGTGTTATTGCTGTACTGATGGTGATTTTTTGCTTCTTCCTATGGATGACTTACGGTGCCGGCAACAGCATGGAGGCGGAGACGTCTTATACAGATGTGACAGCTTTGTCAACCTCCTCCTCCAAACAAAGCTCACAGTCTCTTTCTGAGGCGTCTTCCCAGTCAAAGACTGAAGGAAGTGAAAAGGGTGAGTCAAAAGTAACGGTAGATGTTAAGGGGGCTGTGGCTAATCCGGGTGTTTATACCTTAAAAGCAAGCGCTAGGGTGACTGATGCCATCAAAGCCGCTGGGGGAATGACTGAGGATGCGGATGCTAAGAGTGTTAACTTAGCTGCAAGCTTGTCAGACGAAGAGGTTGTCTATGTGGCAACTAAGGATGAAAACCTCTCTGTTCTTGGTCAATCAGGAACTGGTCAGGTCTCTGACAAAGGAGGGCAAACTAGTGCTAAGGATGGCAAAATCAACTTAAACACAGCGACTTCAGAGGAGTTGCAAACCATTTCTGGGATTGGAGCTAAGCGTGCTGAGGATATCATTGCCTATCGTGAAAGTCATGGTGGCTTTCAATCCGTAGATGACTTGAAAAATGTCTCAGGAATTGGTGATAAAACTTTAGATAAAATCAGAGAGTCCCTCTATGTGGTTTAAAAAAGCTCCCATCAATCTTTTTTCCTTGGCTCTGTTAATAGCTTCCCTTTATTTTACGATTTTTGTCACTAATGTTTATGCTATTGGGACTTTTGCTTTTCTTTTAGTAAGTTTTTTGAAGCATCATTGGAAGAATAAAGCAGCCCTAAAGTTGGTGGGGCTTGTAGGTGGGTTCTTTTTGATTTATTTTTTATTCTTGTATCACAGAGCTAGCATACAAGATAAACAAGCTCCTGCTGAAATCAATCAGGTGACTCTGGTTGCTGATACGCTGTCGGTTAATGGTGAGCAATTATCAGCTATTGGAAAGGCAAAGGGACAAACCTATCAGGTCTTTTACCGACTCAAATCTGAGAAGGAGCAGCATTTTTTTAAGACTGCTAGTCAAACGATGGTATTAAAAGGGAAAATAAAATTATCCCCAGCAACTGGTCAACGTAATTTTCAAGGGTTTAATTATCAGTCTTATCTAGCCAGTCAAGGTATTTACCGAATGGCTCAGATTGAGCGCTTGGATTATGTGGTGTCTCAAAAATCTCTATCTCCCCTAGCTTTTTTTCATCAACTGAGGAGGAGGGCTTTGGTTCATATTCAGACGCACTTTCCTAATCCGATGAGACACTACATGACAGGCCTACTCTTTGGGTATTTGGATAAGGAGTTCGATGAGCAGAGTCAGCTTTACACAAGCTTAGGGATTATTCATCTATTCGCACTTTCGGGGATGCAAGTGGGATTTTTTCTGGGATGGTTTCGCTATGGACTCCTACGCTTGGGCCTTCCTAAAGATTATCTATTTATTATCTTGCTGCCTTTTTCCTTATGTTATGGCTTAATGACAGGTTGGACAGCTTCAGTCCTACGTTCCCTGATTCAAAGTTTGTTAGCGGAGTTTGGTATTAAAAAACTGGATAATATGGGGATAACTTTGCTTCTATTGTTTCTCTTTTTACCTCATTTTCTTTTGACAGTGGGAGGTGTTTTAAGTTGTTCCTATGCTTTTTTGTTGTGTTTGTTTGATTTTGAGGAGATGTCATCTCTTAAAAAGTCAATCTGTATGAGCTTGGTATTGAGTCTTGGGATTTTGCCTTTTCTAACTTACTATTATGGGACCTTTCAACCGGTGAGTTTAATTCTGACGGCGATATTTTCCATAGTCTTTGATAACTTTCTCTTGCCTGTCTTGACGGTCTTCTTTGCCCTTTCAGGACTGGTAATCTTTTCTCAAATCAACCCACTTTTTGAATGGATGGAGACCTTTTTGACTTGGATACAATCTTGGATAGGCCAGCCATTAATTTTAGGGAAACCTAGTTTGTTACAGTTTAGCTTGATGATAGCTGTATTGGTTATGCTCTTTGATTTTTGGAAAAAGCCTCAGTTTAGGATTTGCCTTTTGATGATTTTTGGTCTTTTGATGGTCTGGGTCAAACATCCTTTAACCAATGAGGTGACTATGGTTGACGTTGGTCAGGGAGATAGTATTTTTCTGAGGAGTATGAAAGGCGATACCATCCTAATTGATGTGGGTGGCAAGGTTACTTTCGGTTCAAAGGAAAAATGGCAGGAGGGGAGCCAGACGAGCAATGCAGAGAAAACCTTGATTCCCTATCTACAGGCTAGAGGAGTGTCTCAAATTGATCACCTGGTCCTGACGCATACGGACACAGACCATATTGGTGATTTGGAAGAAGTGGCCAAGAGGTTTAAGATTAAGGAAATCTGTGTCAGTCAGGGGGCTTTGACTAAACCTAGTTTTGTTAAAAGACTTCGGACCTTAAAACGACCAGTTCACACTCTAAAGGCTGGCGACAAATTACCCATGATGGGAAGTAAGCTACAGGTTCTTTATCCCAATAAAATTGGTGATGGTGGTAACAACGATTCGATAGTTCTTTACGGAAAACTATTAGGAAGCAGTTTTTTGTTTACTGGTGATTTGGAAAAAGAAGGAGAGGAGGAGCTGATGGCCAGCTATCCAACTTTAAGGGCAAGCGTCCTCAAAGCTGGACACCACGGTTCAAAAGGCTCATCGTCTGAAGCTTTTTTGGATCAGTTGCACCCCTCCCTTGCACTTGTTTCAGCTGGTGAGAACAATCGTTATAAACATCCAAATGATGAAACATTAGAACGTTTTAAGCAACGTCACATTAAGGTTTTACGAACAGATAAAGACGGAGCCATACGTTTTAAGGGTTGGTTTAAATGGTCAAGTGAAACTGTCCGATAATTGTTAGAGTTCTTAATTTGTCATGCACCTCAATCTATGGTAGAATGTAAAGGCTAATATTCCAGTATAAGAAAGATTGAACAGTATGCGTAAAATTATCATCAATGGTGGTAAGAAACTTCAGGGAGAAGTTACAGTATCAGGGGCTAAAAATTCAGTTGTTGCATTGATTCCAGCTATTATTTTATCTGATGGAGTGGTTACTCTTGACGGGGTACCAGCAATCAGCGACGTCGATAACCTCATTGAAATTATAGAGGTAATGGGTGGTTCTGTTAAGCGTGATGGCGAAACACTTGAAATTGATCCACGAGGCGTTAAGGATATGCCAATGCCATTTGGTAAGATTAACAGCCTTCGTGCTTCTTACTATTTCTACGGTAGCTTGCTTGGACGTTACGGACAGGCAACAGTAGGTTTGCCAGGTGGCTGTGATTTGGGACCACGTCCTATTGACCTTCACCTTAAGGCGTTTGAAGCGATGGGTGCTAGCATTTCCTATGAAGCGGAGTCTATGCGTATTGCGACTGATGCTGGTCAATGCATTAAGGGTGCTCATATTTACATGGATACGGTCAGTGTTGGAGCGACTATCAATACCATGTTGGCAGCAGCTAAGGCTGAGGGTCGTACGGTTATTGAAAATGCGGCGCGTGAACCTGAGATTATTGATGTAGCAACTCTTCTTAACAATATGGGCGCACGTGTACGTGGCGCTGGTACAGAGGTTATCACGATTGACGGTGTAGAGAGCTTACATGGCACTCGTCACCAAGTTATTCCAGACCGTATTGAAGCGGGTTCTTACATTGCTATGGCCGCGGCTATCGGTAAGGGAGTTAAGGTTAAAAATGTTCTTTATGAACACCTTGAAAGTTTTATTGCTAAACTTGAAGCAATGGGTGTTCGTATGACAGTTGAAGAAGATGCCATCTTTGTGGAAGAGCAAGGTGATCTAAAACCTGTTGACATTAAGACGTCGCCTTATCCAGGTTTTGCAACAGATTTACAACAACCGATGACACCGTTGTTATTGAAAGCAAGTGGTCGAGGAAAAATCATAGATACAATTTATGAAAAACGTGTGAACCACGTTCCTGAATTGGCTCGTATGGGTGCTGATATTCAGGTACTCGGTGGACAAATTGTTTACAGTGGTCCAACGCAACTCTCAGGTGCGCCAGTAAAAGCCAGTGATTTGCGTGCAGGTGCTGCGCTTGTTACGGCAGGTCTTATGGCAGAAGGTCAAACTGAAATTACCAATATTGAGTTTATCCTTCGTGGGTATTCAAATATCATTGAGAAACTTTCTGACCTTGGTGCAGATATTCGTTTGATTGAAGATTAAGTCTAAGGTTCAACCCCTAGTGGTTGAGCCTTTTTCCATTTCTAAAACTGTGTTATAATACTATCATGGATATTTGGACTAGTCTGGGTGCTTTTGCCTTCTTTGAGTCGGAGCGCCTTTCTTTTAGACCACTCATCTTTTTGGATCGTTTTGATTTACACGAAATTGTATCAAATCCTCAGAATCTACAATTTTTCTTTCCTGCCACTCAAACCCAGCATGAAACGGATTGCCTTTTGGTTCATTACTTTATGAAGGAGCCTCTAGGTGTATGGGCTATTGTAGATAAAGAGTTAGAAAAGATGATTGGCGTCGTTCGTTTTGAAAAGATAGATGTCCAGAAACGGACTGCAGAGCTTGGCTATTTTTTGAATGCCTCATACTGGGGTAGAGGCTTAATGACAGAGGCAGTTACTTGTCTGTCAAATTTGGCTTTGACAGCTGTGGGAATGGATCGTATTATTCTTATTGCCCACTTGGAAAATAAGGCATCGATTCGTGTAGCGGAGAAGTCTGGCTTTAAACTTGTGTCCCGCTTTAAGGGAGCAGACCGATACACCCGTACCATGCGTGATTATCTCCGCTTTGAGAAGGAGGAGAACTGTGAGTAAACATCAAGAAATTCTAGATTATCTAGAGGCCTTACCTATCGGTAAGCGTGTTAGTGTGCGTAGTATTTCGAATCACTTACAGGTTTCTGATGGAACTGCCTATCGAGCCATTAAAGAAGCTGAAAATCGAGGGTTGGTTGAGACACGTCCTCGGAGTGGGACGGTTCGAATTGAAAAGAAAGTCCAGGTTCGCCTTGATAGGCTGACCTTTGCGGAGATTGCGGAGATTACAGAGTCTGAGGTTATATCTGGTCATGAAGGTCTGGAACGTGTCTTCAGTAAGTTCTATATCGGAGCCATGACTATTGAGAATATCACCCGTTATCTAACCAAAGGAGATCTTCTTATTGTTGGGGACCGTGAGGATATTCAATTGCTTGCCCTAGAACACAATAATGCTATTCTAGTGACGGGGGGCTTTCAGGTTTCCGATAGGGTTAAAGAGCTTTCACGTTTGAAGCAATTTCCAGTCATGGTAACAACTTACGATACTTTTACCGTGGCAACCATGATTAACCAGGCACTTTCGAATGTCCGTATCAAAACAGACATCAAGACTGTAGCTCAAGTCTATACCAGACGAGAAGACTACAACTACATGACTCCAGAAATGACAGTCAGGGATTTTCAGAATTTGGTGAAACGGACGAACTTGGTGCGTTTTCCTATTCTGTCTGAGGCTGACAAGGTGATTGGGATTGTAACCATGCGAGATGTGTCTAATCAGCAACCGACGACCATGCTCAAGGCAATAATGACCAAGCCGACGGTGACACGACTTGAGACTAGTCTGGCAACTGTGGCCCAAAAGATGATTTTTGAGGACTTTGATATCATTCCTGTTGTGGATGAAGAAAAACACTATCTAGGTGTTATCACACGTCGTCAGGTTTTGGAAGAACTTCAGGACAATAATCGTGGCAACTTGCACACCTTTAGTGATCAAATGATAGCTAACCTAAACCAGGACAAGCATGCTTTCAGCTTTGAGGTCGAGCCCACTATGATTGACAATTCTGGAAACCTCACTCAGGGTGTTCTTGCAGAGATGGTTAAAGAGGTTGTCTATCGTATCATGGAAAAGCAGGAACAAAATGGTCTTGTGATTGAAGAGATGATGTTTTACTTTCTTCAGGCAGCTCAGATCGATGATAAGGTGACGATTACACCAAGTATTATCGCTGAAACCAGACGTAGAGCCCATCTGGACCTTATGGTTACTCACGGAAATCATACCGTCTGCAAATCAGTTGTTGTGGTTAAGAAAACTTAGAAACTTATAAAAAAATAAAGATATAAAGAAAACGGAGAAAACAATGATTACATTAAAATCAGCACGTGAAATTGAAGCAATGGATAGGGCAGGGGATTTTCTTGCTAGCATTCACATTGGTCTACGTGATCTCTTGAAACCAGGAGTAGACATGTGGGAAGTAGAAGAATATGTGCGTCGTCGTTGTAAAGAAGAGAATGTCCTTCCCCTTCAGATTGGAGTTGAGGGAAGCATTATGGATTACCCTTATGCGACATGCTGTGGCCTTAATGACGAAGTGGCACATGCCTTTCCACGTCACTATATTTTGAAAGATGGTGACCTCTTGAAAGTTGATATGGTCTTGTCAGAACCTATTGATAAGTCAGTCCTTGATGTGTCAAAATTGGACTTTGACAATGTTGCTCAGGTTAAAAAATACACGGAATCATATTCAGGCGGTTTGGCTGACTCATGCTGGGCTTATGCGATTGGAACGCCATCTGACGAAGTGAAAAAACTTATGGAAGTAACACGTGAGGCTATGTACCTTGGTATTGAACAAGCGGTAGTCGGTAACCGTATCGGTGATATCGGGGCGGCTATCCAAGAATACGCTGAAAGTCGTGGTTACGGTGTTGTTCGTGATTTGGTTGGACACGGAGTTGGGCCAACAATGCACGAAGAGCCAATGGTGCCAAACTATGGGGTAGCCGGACGAGGTCTCCGTCTCAAAGAAGGAATGGTTTTGACTATCGAGCCAATGATTAACACTGGTACTTGGGAAATTGATACGGACCTTGAAACGGGTTGGGCTCACAAAACTCTCGACGGTGGACTTTCTTGTCAATATGAACACCAATTTGTTATTACTAAGGATGGTCCAGTAATTTTGACTTCTCAAGGCGAAGAAAGAACTTACTAATATGAAACGACAAGGCTTAATGGCCCGTCTCTTGGATAAACTCCAGTGGCGCCCATTGCAGGTTTATCTTAGGCATTATCGTAGTGCAGAGATAGACATTTCAACTATCGCAGTGGCTTACTATCTCATTTTGACGGTTTTTCCGCTCATTGTCATTGCGGCCAATGTCTT
>ENA-ORRR01001285-ORRR01001285.1-human-gut-metagenome-genome-assembly--contig:-NODE-1285-length-17256-cov-3.18912_pt1 | contig 17256 bp, 19 predicted proteins | sample MGYA00242182_ERZ509148 | MGnify/ENA primary metagenome ERZ509148 (study PRJEB26280, sample SAMEA2338674) | human gut metagenome | biome: human gut; feature: human-associated habitat; material: faeces... | reverse complement strand
CTTCCCCACATTGAACAGTTGAAAAAGTCGAGTCTGATCAGCCTGGTATTTCCGAAAGAAAAGCAGGTTTCCCAAAAGCAGATTCGAGGGGAAGAACAGGCTTCCTCCCGTGCGCTGCGGGTAGGGAGGGGGACATTTTCGGTCAGAAGTGATGTGGATGAAGTTACAAAAAAGCTGTTATTTCATGAGTACATTCTTAAAAAATTTGGAAATGCTGTGGAAGAAGAAAAAGAAAAACGATCGCTTGCCTATGAAGTGGAATATCTTCTGGAGGGAAAGACATCTGATCAGGAAAATCTGGAGGCGGTGCTGAACAAGATGCTTTTGATCCGGATGGGGCTGAATTTTGTATATCTGCAGACGGATACAGCAAAACAGGCGGAGGCAGGAGCTATGGCATTGGCGCTGGCAACGGCAGTAGCGCTTCCGATGCTGGAGCCTGTAGTCAAACAGGTATTGCTGGCAGCGTGGGCATTCGGGGAAAGTGTCATGGATTTACGTTCTCTGATGTCCGGAAAACGCGTTGCTCTGGTAAAAACAGCAGAGAACTGGCAGCTGTCGCTCTCTTCCCTGATGAAGATGGGAACCAGTGAAGATACACAGGAAGGGGCTGATGTAACAGATGGATGGGATTACAAAAGTTATCTGAGAATGCTGTTGTTTTTAGAAAATGGAGATCATCTTACCATGCGTACGCTGGATCGGGTGGAGCAAAATCTGATCTATGAAAAAGGACTTGCCTTTTTTCGTGCAGATGCATGTGTAACAAAGCTCAGACTGCAAAACCTTGTTCAGATCAGAAACGGGTTATCTTATGAATTTCCACTCTATTTCGGATATGAATAAACAACTCCCGCACCCGGCACAGGTGCCCGGATCTACTGCCGAAACGTCCCCTCTGGCAGAGACACTCACAAATTTTAAAGAAAGGAAAAATGATGACACAATCAAATCAAAACCCATCCAATAAGAATCTAAAACGGGCATCTGTGCCGGGGGCGGGAGGAAGTATTACTGTAGAAGCAGCGCTTAGCGTACCGATCTTCTTTTTTGCGGTAGTATGTCTGATCTATTTTATTGAAATTCATAATGTGCAGACAACCATTCGGGCAGCGGCAGTTCATGCGTCCAAGATCTGTACGGAAGATACAGCACTTGTTCCGGTCTTAAATACATCGAAGCTGGAATCGGAAATTGTCAGGAGTATTGGAGCAAAGCGTCTGGAGAACAGTATTGTGAGCGGTGGAAGTAAAGGGATACAATGTGCGGGATCATATTGTAATCCCAATGGGAATGAGCTGAATGTTGTTGTACGATACGGAATCCGGCTTCCGTTTTTACAGTTTGGAAATCTGTCTGCAGAATATAAGGAAGAAATGAAATTCAGCAGTTGGAACGGATTTCAGAAGAAAGGTCTGGAGTCAGGAGATGAACAGATCGTCTATATTACAAAAACAGGGCTGGTTTATCATGAAGATTATCAGTGTACGTATCTGCAGCTTTCTGTCAGGTTTATCCCTTATGCAGACCTGGACGGAATTCGGAACGAAGACGGCGGAAGATATTATAAATGTGACAAATGTGTCCATGGAAGTGCAATGGCAGGAGTTTATATTACAAATACAGGGGGCAAGTATCACAACTCACTCACATGCGGCGGTCTGAACCGGACGATTTATGCGGTTCAGAAATCAAGGGTGATAGGAAGAGGGGGATGTTCACGATGTACGAAATAGGAGAAATTTGTTTTGGAGGATATTTATGTGTTGTTTCCATGTGGGATATCAGAAAAAGAGAAATACCGGTCTGGCTTATTGCGGCAGGTGGGATTCTTTCGGCAAGTCTTGGATATTTTCATGGAAAAATTCCACTGGTACTAATGGTCACAGGCGCGCTTGTGGGCGGAGTGTTTCTTCTGATCAGCAGATTGACACAGGAGGCTTTCGGATATGGTGACAGTCTGATGATCGCGGTGACGGGGGTGTATCTCGGATTTTGGAATGTGTTGTATCTCCTTGTCTGGGCATATGTTCTGGCAGCAGTGTTTGCAGGATACGTGCTGATCAGGAAAGGTTTTCAAAAAGATGCGGCATTTCCGTTTGTTCCGTTTTTGCTGGCTGCGTATATAGGGATCGTCTGTCTGGGAGGGATATAAATGAGGTGTGTAAAAGGGAGTACCACAGTTGAAATGGCATATGTGATGCCGTTGATTTTTCTGGTATTTCTGATCATTGTCCGTACGACATTTTATTATCATGATAAAAGTATTTTAGACGGGATGGCATATGAAGCAGTTACGACAGCGGTTCAGACGGCACGGAATCCAAAAGCGAAAGAAGCGGATGTGGAGACGTTTTGCAGGGAACGGATCAGGTGGAAACTTATTTATTTTTCTATGCCGGAGGTGTCTGTGAATGTGACAGATGATGAGGCAGAGACGACAATTTCCGCGACCAGAGGGAAGATGTGTATCCGGGTAACAAGACAGGTAAAAATCCCGCATCCGGAGAAAAAGATCCGTTTGAAGAAAAAACTGGAAACAATAAAATAGGAGAAGTTGGAAGTGAATACAAAATATGAAAAAGAATTAAACAGAATCTGTCTGCATATTCATGTACCGGAGATTTATGAGGAAGATTATCAGATGCCGATGCTGAGAGCAAATAAAATTCCGGGCATTCTGGAAGTAAACGGCTGCGGAATCGATGGAGAGAGCCGGTATACATATGAAATCACAGGATTAGTTTCCATGGCGGTTTTATTTGAAAACAAGCAGGTTCAAAAAGGGGATATTGAGCAGTTTATCTATTGTCTTCTGGAGAGTATTTCGCAGCTGCAAAAGTATATGCTGCATCCGGGCTGTCTGTTGTTAGAACCGGAATATGTTTTTTGCAGAAAACAGAAATATTTCTTTTGCTATCTGCCTGGAGGGAAACAGGAGCTCTGTGAATCATTTCACCGAATGACAGAGTATTTTGTAGAAAAGCTGGATTATGAAGATGAGAAGGGGATCACGCTTGCTTATGAGCTGCATAAAGCAACACTTGAGGAGAACTATGATCTGGATGCCATTATGCAGGAATACCGTACAGAATGCGAAGAAGCAGAAGAGGAGGAGGAGCCGGATACAGAGGAAGCGTGGGAAGAAGAGGAAATTTCTGATTCTCTGTTTACGTTGGATACGGAAGAGGAATATAAACCAGCAAAGGATACGGAGGTCATCCGGGAATCCGGCGGTGTATGGAGTGCTTGGAAAAAAGCGGCGCATAAAATCAGCAGAGGGAGACTTGGAAGATGGGGAAGCTGGGATGATCTGATATTGGAAACAAATGGACAAGATGAATCCACTCACTTATAATAACTGTATTAAATTGCGCCTGATGAAGGGCGCGGAAAAGAGGGATTCAAATTGCAGAAAAACAAACAGACAGTCTGTACAGCGGCACTGATCGTGATCAATATGGGAATCTTTTTTCTATTGTCATTTCTGGGTAACCCGGAAAATGCGGTATTTATGATAAAATACGGAGCCATGTACCCACCGTTGATTTTTGAAGATGCCCAGTATTATCGGTTGATAACCTGCATTTTTTTACATTTTGGGATCGATCATCTGATGAATAACATGGTAATGCTCGGTGCATTGGGGTGGAATCTGGAGAAGGAGATTGGCAGTTTTAAATTTTTGCTGATTTATTTTGTGAGCGGGATCGGGGCAAATCTGATTTCTCTTGCCATGGATTTTTACACTGGAAATCTGGCAGTCTCAGCAGGTGCATCCGGAGCAATTTTTGGATTGCTCGGGGCACTTCTGTGGGTTGTGATTCGTAACAGAGGAAAGGCCGGAAGGCTCACCGGAAGAGGGATGCTGTTTATGGTACTGTTAAGTCTTTATTTTGGCTTTACCAGTACAGGCGTAGACAATGCGGCCCATGTGGGCGGGCTGATCTGTGGATTTCTGACAGCCGTGCTTTTGTATCACGGAAGGAACGTGCCTAGACAGGAAGTGTAACGGTAAATGTAGTGGATTCCTGCGGAGTGGAAACAGCAGTGAGAGTTCCTTCGTGAGCCTCTGCAATCTTGCGGGAGAATGCCAGTCCAAGTCCGGTTCCGCCCGGTTTGTAGGTGACAAATGGCTGGAAGATACATTCCATCTGCTCCGGAGTGATTCCGCAGCCGGTATCGGTACAGGTGATGGTAATGATATCTCCGCTGCGGGAAGCTGCCAGATGAATGGAGCCTTGTTCGGTGATGGCTTCCTCTGCATTTTTCAGCAGGTTCAGGACAAGTTCCTGCAGTTTGATCTTGTCTCCGGTAAATTCACCGAGAGAGTCGGAGATAGAAGAGGAAAATTCAATATCTGCTTCATTTGTGTCCAGCGAGATTGCAAAAGAGATTGCAACGTTTTTCAAAAGCTGTTCTATAGAGAAGACAGAATAATACAATTCATTGCTGCTGTTAAAGGCAGAAAGCTCTTCTAAAAGCTGAATAATAAAATCGACGTCACCCATTACCTGGCTCCAGTGCGGAATGTCTTTGAGCTCCGGATTTTGTTTTTCCATTACCTGCAGGGCAGAGGAAACAAGAGTAAGGGGATTGCGAATCTCATGTGAGATCGTGGAAATTGTATTTCGGTGATTGCGCAGAAGCTGCGGGATGATCTGCCGTGCATCTTCATTATTGCTCATCAATTTGTTCATTTTATTAATATCGATATTGTATAGCATAGTTATGTCCTCCAAAGTAGTTCTGTTTAAGTGTAGTCTATCATGCGAAAAAGGAGGGTTCAATAAAATAAGTATGACAAAATTCGACAAAAAAGGCGATTTCTGTAAGTAAAATATTCTTCTATTTTCTGGAAAAATGTTTTATACTACAAGTAAACAAAAAAGGAGATGCTTAGATAATGAAAGATGATAACTGTATTTTTTGCAAACTGGCATCAGGTGAGATTCCTTCAGTAACTATTTATGAAGATGCTGATTTTCGTGTAATTCTGGATTTGAGCCCGGCGTCAAAAGGACATGCACTGATCATACCAAAAGAACATTACCGCAATTTATATGATCTGGATGATGAACTGGCAGCAAAAGCGCTGGTGCTGGCAAAAAAGATGATCTGTAAGATGAAAGATATTCTTGGATGTGATGGATATAATATTGTTCAGAATAATGAAGAGCCGGCAGGGCAGACTGTATTCCATTTTCATATGCATTTGATACCGCGTTATGAAGGAGATCAGGTTGGTCTTGGCTGGAAGATGGGTGAACTGACAGAAGCAGACAAGGAAGAGATTCTGAATAAAATCAAGTAATTACTGGAGAAAACATGTTGACGGATAAACAAGATTATGATGAGATATACCAAAAATACAAAAATCTCGTTATGAAGGCAGCATATAAATATTCAGGGAATTACGATATTGCAGAAGATATTACACAGAGTACATTTCTGCAATTATATATGTATATCGATGAATTGAAGGATATCAATATCAAAGCTTGGATGTATACGACTGCAAAGCATATGGCATTGAATTATAACAAGAAAGCAGAAAGAGAAGTTCTCTCGGAAACAGGGGATGATCCTGTTATTTTAGATCTGGAGGACAGCGCAGAAGATACATACATGGAAAGAATGAAGGATGATGAACAGACCAGTCTGCATGAAGAGATTTTTGCAGCCTTGTACAAGCATAATCCACGTTGGTATGATGCAATTCGTTATGTATATTACTTGGAGATTCCGCAGTCTGCTGTTGCAGAAAGAATGGAGATAAGCATAGAAGTGCTGCACAGTTTACTCTACAGAGCAAGAAAATGGATCAGAAAAAAGTTTGGTGTAGAGTATGAGGAATTTTTGGAGCTGTAAACGAACAGGTGTCAAAACGACACCTGTTCAGCTGATTTTAGTGGTGATATAAAACTATCTGCGGGAATTCTCGATGAGATCGATGATTGTATCGATTGAATTTTGCTGATTCGAATCACGCATGGCATCCATAAAACGGCTGCGATCGTTATACAATTTCCGCACTGCCTCTAAAAGAGATTCTTTGGTCAGCTCTTCTTCTTCGAGAACCATGCTGAAGCCCTGACGTTCAAAGGAGCGGGCATTTAAAATCTGATCTCCGCGGCTTGCGTTGGCTGAGAGCGGGATCAGCAGATTCGGTTTTCTCAGAGCAAGAAGTTCGCAGATTGCGTTTGCACCGGCTCTTGAGATCACAATATCTGCAAGTGCAAAGATATCACGAAGCTCATCCTTGATATATTCAAACTGTGTGTAGCCTTTCATAGAAGTCAGAGAGTCATCTACCTTGCCTTTTCCGCAGAGATGGACAATCTGGAAATGCTCTAAAAGTTCCGGGAGTGCCAGACGAACAGCGTTATTTACTGCAACGGATCCAAGGCTTCCGCCGATGACGAGGATGACTGGCTTGTCAGCAGAAAAATGACACAGATCCATAGCCGCGATCCTGTTTCCGGATAATAGTTCCTGACGGATCGGAGAACCTGTTAATACGGCCTTGTCTTTCGGAAGATGCTCCAGAGTCTCAGGAAAGTTACAGCATACCTTTGTAGCAGATGGAATTGCGATCTTGTTGGCAAGTCCGGGTGTCATATCAGATTCGTGAATGATCGTCGGAACTTTATTGTGTTTGCCGGCAAGTACGACAGGAACAGATACAAATCCGCCTTTGGAAAAGATCACATCCGGCTGAAGTTCTTTGATCAGTCTCTTTGCTTCACCGAATCCTTTCAATACGCGGAATGGATCGGTAAAGTTCTGAACACTGAAATAGCGGCGCAGTTTACCGGAAGAGATTCCGTGGTAAGGGATGCCGAATGGCTCGATGAGCTCTTTTTCGATTCCCTGATAAGAGCCAATATACTGAATATCGTATCCGAGTTCCAAAAGACGTGGAATCAGAGCGATATTGGGGGTAACATGACCGGCGGTTCCACCTCCGGTAAGTATGATTCGTTTCATATAAAAACCTCCAGAAAAAATGTGTTAGTTAGTCGGCTGCAACGAAAATAGCCGAGGAAAACATATAATTTCATATTAACCTTATTTAGTGAAATGTCAAGACAAAAGTAGGAACCATAAATAGAATCGTGTAAGGGGTAGAACGATGAAAAAAAAGAACGTGCTTTCACTTCATGAAGAAACAGAAAAAGAAGCGGCAAAAATCGAAAAAGAGATTCTGAAAGACTCCAAACTGGAAGAAATCAAAGTCTCTGATGAAATGGAAAAAAGGCTGGCAGAGCAGATACAGGCATATGAAAAGACACAAAGTCAAAAGAAAAAGAAAGTGCATCGGCACAGTCCACTTTTCAGAAGAAGAGTGATGGTGGCTGCTGCCGTGCTGATGATCGCGGCTGTTGCAACAAGTGTGACTGCGGTGGGGAGTAAATCTTATCTCAAGGAGATCATTGAGAAGTTTACCGGGGAGACAGGTCAGGCATCGGTGATCAATGTGGAGGATATGGATACGCAGGCAAGTGAGAGTGCGGATGAGACACAGGTGTATCGGGAGATAGAAAAAGAACTGGGAATCCAGGTTGTAAGGATGGAGTATAAACCCAAAACTATGCTGTTACAAAGATATGTTGTCGATAAAGCCCAAAAAAGGGCACAGATGTTCTATGAATATAATGGAGAGGTAGTGGTTTATTCGGTTTATATAAATAGTGAAGATTCTTCTTTTGGAAAGCAGGAAACAGATAAAATTGTAGCTAATTTTGAGGTGGATAATAATCAAAGTATAATTGATGTAAAAGAATATGAAGTAGAAAAGTATGAAAGTCATCGATTTGTTGCAGAATTTGAAAATTATGGAATGCATTATCAGTTGAGAGCAGTGATGGAAAAAGATGAATTTAAAAAAATTTTGAAAAATTTGAAAATTTTTTGAAAAAACGCGTCAGTTTTTTCGCGTTCGATTGTTTACTTAATAGAGGGGGAAGGAGAGAGTTATGAAAATTAGAAAAAAAGTACTGTCTGTATTCTGTGCAGCAATGTTACTGGGAACAATCACATCGGTCACAGTTCCTCAGGTGCAGGCATCAGATGAGCAGACGAAAAAGGTGGATGGTTCTTATCTGACCATGCAGGAGAGTGCATCTGGAACGACTCAGAGTGAGGATGCAAAAGGGCAGTATATCATGGTGGGAGAGTGTTCCATTACAAAAGCTGGACGGAATCGGATTTATGTATATGCTGGAACGACAGCAAATCGGACAGTAAATTTGGTGTCTACGATTGTATATGTGGATCAGTATATGGAAGAATATGATGCCTGGGGACAGATTGCTGCATGGAGCAAAGACGTGGAAAATGATTATTATGTCAGCACTTCCAAGTATATTACGGTAGAACCAGGATATTACTACCGGGTACGTGCAGATCATTTTGCGGGAATGCAGTATCCATATGAGAGTTCATTCTCTTTTACAGACGGAATTATGATCAAATAGCCAACCACTCAGGGATACAAAATCATATTGATATGAAATAAGAACAGCAATCGGAATTACTTTCCGATTGCTGTTTTTAATGCTTGTGCGAGCTGATCCGGGCAGGAAGTTGCCTTGAATCCGCAGCGGATTCCTTCTACTCTGTCAATGACTTCCTGAACATCCATTCCTTCTACAAGGCGCGCAATTCCCTGAAGATTGCCGTTACATCCTCCGATAAAGTGTACATTTTTTACTTTATTGTCTTCGATATCAAATTCGATGTTCTGAGAACAGACTCCAGTTGGTTTGTAATGCATACTATCAGACCTCCAATTAAAAAATTCATTTGTATGTTATCAGAAGAATTATAACAGACCTGTTTTGGAAATTCCAGAGGAAGTTTATTCACTTTCGTATGTCAGGATTCGAGTGTTTTTGTGGAAAAACGACAACATCTGAAAGTGGACTGTGGATAACTTTCAAAAACGCTCACGCCTTGAAAATCAAGGGAAAGGTGAAGTTTAAAAGGGGAAAAATCCAGGCGGGAAATCAGAGAAAAGAAGCATGGAAACAGACCGAATGTAGAATTATGTAGAACGGTTTTGCGGGCATCCTGGGGAGACTTGTTTTATAATGGCCACAGGCACACAATTGAACGAATTGTGAAAAAGACCATAAACAGGAGGTTTAACTATGTGGAAAGAAGCAGTAGCGGAGACAGGCATCATATTTTATCTGATGCTGGGAGTAGGAATTGTTGGGATACTTGCAAAGGTAATGAATTATGTGACTTTGCGTAAGCTGGTGAATGCGGCCGGGAGTATGTCAAAGAGTACACACAAACTGATGAAGCTTGTTCGTGCAAAATACGAACATGCCTGTATGGTACATGACAGAGTAGAAAATGTGAATGCATTTGTAGAAAAATACATTTATGAGTACAGAGGGTTTTTCCTGAAAATACATACCTGGAGACAGATCCAGATTCAGTCGATCTGGTTTGCGGGAATTCTGGCGGCGATTGGAGCTGTGGGACATTTCATGGCGCATGGATTTTGTGAGCAGGTGTATCAGTATGGTGCGCTTGGGGCAGCAGAGATGGTAGCGTTGTTTGTAATCAGCCAGCTTTCCGATGAATCGTATAAAATCGAGGCGGCGGAGAATTACATGGTGGATTATCTGGAAAATGTGTGTGCGCACCGATACAAACGAATGCGTAAAAATGAAAAAAATCTGGAGGTAATCCGTACGGAGGCAGGAGAATCCCAGAAATTATCCGGCGCCCAGAAAGCATCGCAGAGAGCGGCGGCTGTAGTGAAGAAACAGGATGAGGAGCTTGCCATCAATATAGAGGAAGAACCGAAAAAATTCAAGAAAGAACTGGAGAAGACGATGGAAAAAGAGGATCTGGAAGAACCGGCGCTCAAAGAGGAGGCGATTCGTCAGATTTTGGAAGAATTCCTTGCCTAACAAAGTCAGATTTGATAAAATGGGCTTGTAAATTTATAGAAGTTAGAGAGGAAGGATAAACAATGGCTAATAAAGTAACATTTGATTATTCAAAAGCAGCTGGTTTTGTTCAGGAGCATGAAATGGCATATATGAGCGAGCTTGTGGCACAGGCAAAAGAGAAGCTTGTGGCAAAGAGCGGAGCAGGAAATGATTTTCTTGGATGGATCGATCTTCCGGTTGATTATGATAAAGAAGAGTTTGTACGTATTCAGAAAGCAGCAGAAAAGATCAGAAAAGATTCAGAAGTACTTCTTGTGATCGGAATCGGCGGATCTTATCTCGGAGCGAGAGCTGCCATTGAATTTCTGGGACATTCTTTCGCAAATGTGGTATCCAAAGAGATCAGAAAATCTCCGGAGATCTACTATGTAGGAAACAGCATCAGCAGTACATATATCAAACATCTGATCGATGTAGTGGGAGACAGAGATTTTTCTATCAACATGATCTCAAAATCCGGAACAACAACAGAGCCGGCCATTGCCTTCCGTGTATTTAAAGAGATTCTGGAAAAGAAATACGGAAAAGAAGAAGCAGCAAAGAGAATTTATGCAACAACTGACAAAGCAAAAGGTGCACTGAAGAACCTTGCAACAGAAGAGGGATACGAGACATTTGTAGTACCGGATGATGTAGGAGGACGTTTCTCTGTACTGACAGCAGTTGGTCTGCTTCCGATCGCAGTAAGTGGTGCTGATATCGAGAAACTCATGGAAGGTGCAGCAGCAGGAAGAAAAGAAGCTCTGGAGAATGATTTCGCAGAGAACGGAGCACTTCAGTATGCTGCGATCCGTAACATTTTGCTTAGAAAAGGAAAGACGATCGAAGTTCTGGCAAACTATGAGCCAAGCCTTCACTATGTATCTGAGTGGTGGAAACAGCTTTACGGAGAGAGCGAAGGAAAAGACCAGAAAGGAATCTTCCCGGCATCTGTAGATCTGACAACTGATCTGCACTCTATGGGACAGTTCATTCAGGATGGAAACAGAATCCTGTTTGAGACAGTTATGAATGTGGAGACATCCAAAGAAGAGATCATCATCAATGAAGAGCCTGTAGATCTGGATGGACTGAACTATCTTGCAGGAAAAACAGTTGATTTCATCAACAAGAGCGCGATGAACGGAACAATCCTTGCTCACACAGATGGTAATGTACCGAACCTGATCGTGAACATTCCGGAACAGAACGAATACTATCTGGGACAGTTATTCTACTTCTTCGAATTCGCATGTGGAATCAGCGGATATCTGCTCGGTGTGAATCCATTCAATCAGCCGGGAGTTGAGAGCTATAAGAAAAATATGTTCGCACTCCTTGGAAAACCAGGATTTGAAGCAGAGAGAGAAGAGCTGTTGAAGAGACTGTAATAGGAAAAGAATAAAGTAGGACAAGTAGAAAGCCTCCGGCGGGGAAGATAAGATTCTTTCCCCAGCCGGGGGCTTTTTCATTGCTGCATTTTAAAAATTCTGTTTTTATATTCTTTTGGAGAAATACCATATTGTTTTGTAAAAGCTTTGTAAAAAACGGAATAATCAGAAAATCCACATAGTTCAGGCAATTTTTTTAATGGTGTCTGACTGGAAATTAAATTTTTAGCTTCGATCAGGCGGCGTTGTGTAATATACCGATAAAGGCTCAAACTGATCTGTTTACTGAACAATTGATTGATAGAAGATTCACTGACCAGAAAGTGCGCTGCGATTCGTTTCGCACTTAATTCTTCGGAAAGATGATTTTCTATAAAGTGAATGATCTCGTCCAAAAGAATGGTTTTTTCCGGCTTTAGAGGATTTATTTCATGAGAATTTAAAAATTGATGAAATAAAGTAACGATTTGCGCAGACAAACCAATCTTATAGAGTTCTGCACCCGAAAAATCAGGAGGAATGTTTAACATTTTTTCGTAAAGTTCTTCTACCTGATATAGAATATTTCCGGATAGAAGGAATACATTTTGCGGTAGCAAACAGGACGATTTTTCGATTGGATCATTGTTCAAAAGGTTCATATATTGATGATAGATTTTATTGCTGATCCACATCACAGTTCTGCGGTAAGGTTCTGAAAGCTGTTCTAGATAAAGCGGACAGTGGCTGACACCGGGAGGAATGCATACAATGGAATTTTTAACCAGCTGATAACGGGTATTGCCGACCATATATTGCAAAGAACCACTTTGACAAAATAAAATTTCAAAAAAAGTATGGCTGTGTAAATCTACATTGTCTTTCGAGTAACTGACATCTTCATGTACATCCACATAGTCGCTGTCCATTTCTAATTCCTGATAAGTAATGGAATCGATGGAAAATGTGGGGTCATTTAATAATAATTTAGCTTCGTGAAGTTTCATAAAAATCCTCTCATGTTTTTGTGCAAATAATATAAAACGATAAAATTAAATATTAGATTTGCAATGTAATTTGATGAATTTGCAATATAAATTGCAATTATTATAACTTATAATTAGGATAACACAAATCACGTGAATTGAAAAGAAAAAGAAAAGAGGACAAGCAGGATGGAGAAAAAACAAATTCGCCCCTTCGGAGTGAAGGATGAAATTGGGTATGTATTTGGAGACATGGCGGGCAGCTTTGTAAATTTATTTGTAGATGCATATTTTCTGATTTTTTGTACCAATGTATTGGGAATCAGCGCAGGATGGATGGGAACGTTATTTTTAGTGGCCAGATTATGGGATGCGATCAATGATCCGATTATGGGATCTTTCCCAGATCGTTGGATGATTGGAAAGTCCGGAGATAAATTCAAACCATGGATTAAGATTTTTATGCTTCCACTGGCATTATCTGGTGTGCTTTGCTTTTTTAATGTTCCATTGGAAGGGATTGCACTTCATGCTTATGTAGCATTTGCATATGTTCTGTATGGAATGAGCTACACAGGAACTTCCATGCCATTTGGTGCGATGGCAAGTGTAGTAAGTGATGATCCGATCCAGAGAAGTAAGCTTTCCAGAGCAAGAAGTATCGGTGGAACGATCGTAGGAATCGTAGGACTTTCCATCGTTCCTGTTGTCTGCTTTGACAAGCAGAGCAATATTCTTCCGGAACGTTTTACACTAATCGCGGTAATCTTCGGTGTTTTAAGTATTATCAGCTATTTTGTTCTGCTGAATTTTACACAGGAGCGTATTCGACAGAATTCTGAAAAAGCAGAGAAATTTAATTATGGAAAAGTATTAAAAGCAACCGTACACAACAGACCATTGATCGGAGTTATGGTGGCAACATTAGGAAGTATGCTCTTTATCACTGGATCAAACCAGGTAAGAAGCTACATTTTTAAAGAGTACTATGCAAGAACAGATGTAATGTCTATTATCAGTCTTGCGACAATCCCGATTTTGGTGATCTGTTTCCCATTGGTTCCGAAATTGGTAGCAAAGTTTGGAAAAAAAGCAACTTTAATGGCAGCCATTGTTTCCAGTACAATCTTTAGTGTCATCCCGGTTGTCATGGAAATTAAAAATGTATATGTGTATTCGGCATTGGTTGTATTGGGAACGATCGGACAGACAGTATTTACAATGTTGATCTGGGCGCTTGTTACAGACTGTCTGGATTACAGCGAATGGAAATTTAATGAAAGAAGCGATGGTTCTATGTATTCTTTATATACATTTAGTAGAAAAATAGGTTCGACCATTGCCTCTACAGGAGTTTCTTTCGGATTGGCAGCAATCGGATTTGTTTCCGGTTCTAATGTCGTGCAGACAGCGGAAGCAGTGAATGGAATTTATTTCCTGGTCAATATCATTCCAGTGGTAACTTGCGCTTTAGAGTTGATTGGAGTAGGGCTGATCTTTAATTTGAATAAAGAGACTACAGAACAGATGTATGCAGAATTAAAGGCAAAATAAAGTACAGAAAATGAGGCTGAGTATGCTATGAAAAAAATAGATATTCATTTACATGCAGCGCTAGATCCGGTTCCGGGAACAGAAAAATTCAAGATATCAACAGGCGAAGAAATGCTTGCTCATTTAGAGGAGCTTCAGATTGAAAAAGCGATTGTCATGTCATCCGGAGAGACAGAAGGAGCAATGGCTTCTGTCTCCGGAAACCAGAAATGCAGAGAACTGGCCAGAAGATTTCCTGAAAAATATGTATGGATGTGTAATCTGGATGAAAATTGTGAAGAAACCATTGAAGAGAGGCTCAGGGAATATCAAAGGCAGGGAACTGTAGGAATTGGTGAGTTTATGATCTGTAGAAAAATAAACCATCCTTTTGTTCAGGCTGTATTTCAGGCGGCGGAAAAACTGGGAATGCCAATCCTGTTTCATATGAGTCCGCAGGAGGGATATGAATATGGCATTGTCGATGAACCGGGACTGCCGATGTTGGAAGAAGCTTTAGAAAAATATCCCGGATTAAAATTCATAGGGCACAGTCAGCCGTTCTGGCATGAAATCAGTCAGGATGCGAAGCCGGATCTGAAATCTCGAATGGAATGGGGCAGAGGTCCTGTCAGGGAAGGCGGCAGATTGGTCTGTCTTATGAGAAATTATAAAAACTTATACGCAGATCTGTCTGCAAACAGTGGTGGATGTGCTATTATGAGAGATGAAAAGTTTGGTTTACAATTTTTGGAGGAATTTCAGGATCGTCTGATGTTCGGTACAGATATGGTAAATACGGATATGGTATTTCCATTGGGAGAATGGCTGGACAGACAGTATCAGGAAGGAAAATTATCTGCACAGGCCTACCGGAAAATTTGTTTTGAGAATGCCAAAAAGATATTTCAGTTATAAGAGGAAAGGTGAAAAATGAGAACAAGAATTATACCGAAGATGTTGAATGATGAAGTGGAAGAATATCTTACACGAAATGATATTGTGATCGTTCCGGTCGGAACTGTGGAAATGCACGGGGGATTTCCTCTGGATTCGGAAACGGTTGTCAGTGAAGCTTTTGCACTCAAAATGGCGGAGGCATGTGACGGACTTGTATTAACTGGTCTTCCATATTTTTATGCAGGAGCGACTGCAAGTGGAAGAGGAACGGTTCAGGTCAGCATTCAGGAAGGAATTCGTTATCTGACAGGAATTGCGGAAAGTCTTTTACGCCAGGGATTTAAAAGACAGATTTATATCAGTGCACATGGTCCGGCACATATGACAGTGAGTCCGATGGTAAGAGATTTTATGGATAAAACAGGAACTCCGATCCTGTATATGGATATGATCATGCAGCTGATGAGAAATGGACAGGATGTTTTTAAATCTGCAGATACATTCCATGCAATTACGGTGGGCGCTTATGATATGCTGGGCAGATTGGAAGATGTACCGCTGACTACAAAATATGAGCATCAGGAGAAGCAGAGCTGTGCGGAGTTTGATGATGTATTCGCATTGGCATATCAAAGTGGTTCCATCGGATATTATTTTGGAAATCCGAAAGACCACATGAGTACACCGTCAATTCCTACAGAAGAAAGACGCAAAGAACTGGCGGAAGAAGGAAAAGAAACAATTCAGGTTCTTGTGGAACGGATGAATGTGCCTCATATTGCAGAACAGATGAAAAATCTGGAAGCATATAATCAGGAAATTGCAAAACGCTGTCCGTGGGTTCCTTTTGCGCAGTAGAGTGGATCGAACAAGATAAATTTTCTTCGTCTTTCGCTTGCCCTCATTCTGAAAGTATAGTAAGATACCTTCAGAGGAGTTGATAGGAATTATGTTGTATTGGGTAATTATCGGAATATTGATCGCAGCGATCATAGCAGTAATCTTCTTTACGATTTCAAAATTATTAAAAGAGAAAAAAGATTATAATCAGTTTGAACGGAGATATCATTCTGAAGATGATTATGATGATGACTATGATGATGACTATGATGACGAAGAAGATGATGATGAACCAGAACCGAGACGTCGTCCGGTGAGAGAACAGGCAGAACGCCGTACATCTTCTGCCCCGGCGAAGAGACGCTGGAAGATCATTCTGGAAGATGTGGATCAGCAGGATCAGTATAGTTTTATTTTTTATGATTCGCTGGGAATCGGAAGGGTCAGTGCATCGTCAGAGTATGACAAGTTTTTGTCCCTGCCGGAAGATTTAAGAGTATCAAAGGTACACTGCGCGATCATCCGAAGTGGGGATAAGCTGTACTTGAGAGATGAAGGTTCAAAAAACCATACATATTTGAATGGAAAACAGATTCATAAGCCAATTGTGATCCAGAAAGAAGATGTGATCACGGTCGGGGAGACCAGACTGGAAGTTGTAAAAATTCTGCGGGAGACAAGATAATCCCGCAGAATTTTTTTGCAATTCCCTCTTTAACATGCTAAAATGATAAACAGTTAGTGAAATTATTGGAAAGACAAAGGAGGTTACCATGATTAAATTATATGATAACGGTGTGTACTTGTTAAACGGCACAGAAATCCTGGAAGATACGGGAAATGTGTCACTTCCTGTCTCGAAAGAAGAGGCTGCAAAGAATACGATTGCCTATGGAATCCTGGACAGTCATAATACTTCAGGCAATATGGAACGCCTGCAGATTAAATTTGATAAATTGACATCCCACGATATTACGTTTGTGGGAATTATTCAGACGGCAAGAGCTTCCGGACTGGAAAAATTTCCGGTACCGTATGTTTTGACAAACTGTCATAACAGTCTCTGTGCAGTTGGTGGAACGATCAATGAGGATGACCATATGTTTGGGCTTACCTGTGCGAAAAAGTACGGTGGTGTGTATGTTCCGCCTCATCAGGCAGTCATCCATCAGTTTGCAAGAGAGGTTCTTGCAGAGTGCGGCAAGATGATCCTTGGTTCTGACAGCCATACCCGCTACGGAGCATTGGGAACCATGGCAATGGGAGAAGGCGGACCGGAGCTTGTAAAACAGCTTTTGAATAAGACATATGACATCAAGAAACCAGAAGTGATCGGAATCTATCTGGATGGAGAGCCGGCAAAAGGAGTCGGACCTCAGGATGTTGCTCTGGCGATTATCGGAGCTACATTTGCAAATGGATATGTGAACAATAAAGTCATGGAGTTTGTCGGACCTGGAGTCTCAAAACTGAGCGCAGATTACCGAATCGGAATCGATGTTATGACAACAGAGACAACTTGTCTGTCTTCTATCTGGAAAACAGATGAGAAGATTCAGGAGTTCTATGATATTCACGGAAGAAGTGAAGATTACAAAGAACTGAATCCTGGAGCAGTTACATATTATGACGGTATGGTTTATGTGAACTTAAGCGAGATCAAGCCAATGATCG
>ENA-ORRR01001283-ORRR01001283.1-human-gut-metagenome-genome-assembly--contig:-NODE-1283-length-17278-cov-4.2672_pt1 | contig 17278 bp, 16 predicted proteins | sample MGYA00242182_ERZ509148 | MGnify/ENA primary metagenome ERZ509148 (study PRJEB26280, sample SAMEA2338674) | human gut metagenome | biome: human gut; feature: human-associated habitat; material: faeces... | reverse complement strand
AGCGTCGTAGGTAAGGCGATAGGGGTATCTGATGCTGTTGCTGACTCTATAGAATCTATGGTGCGCGGTATACAACCTTATGCTAATCATAATCGTAGTGAAGCAAATAAATACAATCAAAAAACAGAAGCACAAACAACTTCACTTGAAGCAGGCGGTAAGCTGAATATTCATGCTAGAGAGGGCGATATTCGCACGCAAGGTAGCAACATCAGTGCTGAAGGCGACGCGCAGTTTATTGCGGCTAAAAATGTCGATTTTGGTGTGGCAGTACATGAGCAATCGCAACATGCTTCATCTAGACAACGAGGCGTTGGGGTAGATGGTTTAGCGAAATATGTGGCAGGGGTACATACCCAGCGAGAAAATGGGGATACCAGTCTTCGCCAAGAGGTCGGTAGCCAGATTTCCATTGGTGGTAAGAGTACAACAATTGCTGAAAACGGGGATATTACTCTAAAAGGAACAGCATTTGTTGCTGATGGCAAAAATATCCTTCAAGCTAATAATGGCAATGTGAAATTGCTAACAGCGGAAACCACGGATAGTAGTGTTCAGATGCGTAAAGGGCACAGTGTAGGAGAGGCGGCAATTTCAGATACAGAGCGTTTCTTTGGCTATAATCGTACCCGAATGAATCAAAACGGGGAGCAAGTAACGCACAAAGGTAGCCAACTTGTGAGCCTGAATAATACAGTAGATGTATATGCTGGTAAAGATTACCAGCAAACGGCAAGTGAAGTTTTAGCCAAAGATAAGGTTGATATTAATGCACAAAATATCACCATCAATAATGCAATTAATCACCAAGATAACAGCTATAGTGAGAGTGATTTAAAAATTGGCCAATTTAGTCGTGTAAAATCGCCAATCATCGATTTAATTAACGCAGTTGAAGGTGCGGTAAAAAATGATAAAGCCTCTGACCGCTTAAAAGCAGCAAATGTAATGAGCGTAGCTGCACAGGGTTATAACTTATATAACGCCTTCAGTAAGATGGCGACAAAAGATCCGAAATCTAATACTTATTTACTTCGTGTTGAATCGGGTAGTGGTGTGGCACATAGTCGTCAAAGCCAAGAGAGTTTGGGGGATATTAGCCAAGGTAGCCGAATTAATGCGAAAGAAATTAATCTTATTGCACGAGGTGATGGCAGTTTAAATGAAAAAGGTGAACGCCAATTAGGGAATATCAATTTAACGCATACCGATCTCACGTCTCGAGATGAAGAAGGCAAGAGAATTAAAGATAGCAAAATTACCTTAACCGGCAATGAGTTAAATATCAAAGCTGGTGAAAGCCACACTCAATTTAAAGGGCGTAATCAAAGTGTAGGTGTTGAAGTTGGGATGGCTGCAACAGTAGGTGCTCAAACCGGTGTGGGTGTTTATGCACGAGTTGGTGGAAGCAGTGGCAAGGAAGATGGTGAAAGCAAAACTTACCAAGCGAGCCACTTAGATGCACAAACCGTAACCCTAAATAGCCAAGGTGATACCAATCTTATTGGTAGTCAGGTGGCAGGCAATAGGGTGAATGCCAATGTAGGCGGTAAACTGAACATTGAAAGTTTACAAGACGAAGAACGCTTTAAAACCAAATCAAGCGGAGGCGGTTTAGAAGTTGAATTTGGTTTTGGTAATAACTGGAGCTTGAGCGGTTATGGCAATGCTTCCAAAGGTACAACTCACCGTAAACAAGTGAATGAACAAGCCGGTATTTTTGCGGAAGAAGGGGGATATCATATCAATGCTGATAGCGTTCACTTAAAAGGGGGCGCCATTGCAAGCATCAATGCACAAAACAGCATTCTCCAAACCAACACACTGACCTTTGAAGATATTCAAAATGAATCAAGCAGCAGTGCAGCGAGCGCAAGTATTAGCGGTAGCATCAAAGAATCGAAAGAAAAATGGGTGGATAACGAAACGGGCAGCGCGGTTAAACCGAACACCGAAAATAGTACCAAACTAGACAGTCAACGTAGTGGCGGTATAAGTCCGGGCTTGCCGATGTTTGAGCGAGACAGTGACAGTTCAGTTACCAGAGCGACATTGACGGAAGGGACGATTATCTTGAATAAAGATACTCATCCTACTCAAACGACAGCAAAAGAGTTAGGTATCAATACAGACCTTGCCCAGGCTAACAATCAAGTTGCACAGACGAAGGATGTAAAAGCGCAAATCCAAGAGCAGCAACAGATTTCGACAGCTATTGGTAATGTGAAATCGGCTGTGGATACTTATACCTCTAATAAACAAGAAGAAGCTGAGCAAGAGGTGAGACGTTTAAAATCTCGCTTAGAAAAAGCTGAACAACAAGGTAATCAAGAGACAGTTAATCAACTTAAAAAAGACCTTATGCAAGCTGAAGCCCAAGCAGAAAATTGGGGAACAGGTGGCAGCACCAAACGTGCAGTTGATGCTATTACTAATGCAGGTTTAATTGCGTTAAGTGGTGGGTCAAGCCAAAGTATCGCGACGGCAGCGGTCTCACCTTATGTGAACCAATTAATCAAGAAAGCGACGGAAGATTATCCGGCATTAAATATTCCAACGCATATTTTATGGGGTGCGGTAGAAGCGGAGTTGATGGGCGGAAAAGCATCAACCGGTGCGATTTCGACTGCAGCAGGTGAATTAGGTGCGAAATACTTAACAGAGCATCTTTATAACAAAGAAGCTAAAGATCTCACTGAAACAGAACGTAACCAAGTAAAAGAAATGGCGAAGGCGATTGCTGGTGTAGCAGGTGGTTTAGCTGCGGCAGGTCAAGGTGCAAGTGCGGTCAAAATATTGAGTGAATCATCGATAGGGACAACGGTGGCGAATAATGCGGTGGAGAATAATGCGGTTGCTCAAGGCGATATTCATGGTGCTTATCAACGTTTGTTAAATGGTGAAGATATTGAAGTTGTTCTCCGTGATTTAGAACATTTAAGCCAAAAGGAAAGAGATAAGTTACTTGCAGATTGTGATGCAGCATGCCGACAAGTAGTGCCAAGTTTATTAATGGCTGCAAATGATTTTTCAGAAGAGCAGGCTATTGCGATAGGTAGTATCTTATCGAAAATCCCGGCAGATCAACGTTCACGCGTTGATATGCTTGTTCAATCGGAAAATAGTAAAACGCTTGAGGCTATAGAAAACAGTAAGAGTGATGTGGAAAAACATATTGCTTTGGCTGTTAAGGTAATGAGATTTTTCCAAGCAGAGAATGCCGTGTCGGGAGGAAAATCAAATAAACCTAAGGCAATAAGCGTACATAGTGAGAATAAAGATTATTCGAAAGATGTAGCAAATCTAGGAGTAAATCGAAATAAAGGATTAAATGAAAGGATTTCTAATCGCCAAAAGGATCATTACATTAACGAACAAGCAACTAAAAATGTTCACAAGGTTACTGCTCCAATTGATTTTGATGGGCATATATTAAATGCTGAAATAAAAGGAAAGAAAGTTGTTGGAGGTCATTCAATTGCTAGTGGGAATATAAGAGTTGATAAAGTAGTTAAAGCTCCAAATGCAAATGGTGTTTATGAGGCAAAAATTTCAGTAAGAGATCCTAATAATCCTGGGAAGTTTTTGTCCAAAACAAATAATAATGGTAAATCAACAATGTTTCCAGACAGCTGGACTTCTGATAGGCTTAAAGTTGAAGTGGATTATGCTTATAAAAATAGAGTCCCCCATTCAGATCCTTTAAAAGCAAGTAAAGGGATGTGGCAAGGTGTAACTAAATCAGGAGTTAAAGTAGAGGGATATGTTTCCCCTAAAACAACAGCATATCCGTTAATGTGAATTAAGTAGGAAAATATGAGAATTATATTTCAATATTATTTTAATGAAATAAAAAAAGAATTTATTCCAACATGTGACTCAGAGTTTAAGGGTGATTATGAACCGTTAATATCTTATTTGAATGATGACTTAGGAGATAAATGTGAATATAAAGAGTTTCTTAAGGATATTCTGAATGTTTTAATAAACAATGGAGAAGAAGATGTATCATCTAACTCTTGGGGAGTGGATGTAGTAGGGGATGAAGTTTATATATTTTTTTTGTATGATTCAGATAATAAACAATATCAAATTAAACTACCTAAAATAGAATTTATTTTTATTATTAGACGATGGATTGATTTTTTAAATAAATCAATTGAAAACCCAAACTACCAAGAAATTATCGATTCAGAGGATGCTTATAAATGACAATCATGATTGGTGGCCATTCCGCCTTAGGCAATATACGTGTTGATCGGATATTATACACTTATCCAAATGGCGTATATCTTGCACAGATTTCTGCCTTTGATAGTGAGACTAATCAATATATTGCTAAAACTAACAATAATGGGGAGACCTTGATGTTTCCCCAAACGTGGACGGCAGATCGTATTAAAATTGAAATTAATTCTGCTTATATGAATCAAGTAGATGATTTAGATCCTATTCGTAAAGCTGAAGGTATGTGGGTTGGTATTTCAAATTCAGGTGTGCGTATAGAAGGTTATACCTATCCTGTCATCACCGCTTTTCCAAGTGCTGAGTAGGAGTAAAGATGAAGCTTATTTTTACGTATATTCAGCATAAAGGGCAAATTATTCCAACTTGCCATTTAGAGGAAAATCACCAATTAAATCCATTAACCGGTTATTTGAATGATCCAATGGGAGGACCAAATTATTTCTCTTTTTTAGATCATTCATTGTCAATCTTAACAGATGAGATGATTCAAGAAGCGGATATTTCCTCTAATTCTTGGGGTGTTGAGGTGATGAACGATCAAGTGAATTTTTATTTCCTCTTTGCTCAAGAAGAGGAATCACTTTATCTTACTTTACCGCGTGGAATTATGATTGATGTGTTGAGGTTATGGCTGATTTTCCGAAGTCAAGAACCGGAAGAAGGTTTAACACAGCGCTTAGAGTTTTAAGTTGAAAGTGCGGTCAATTTTCAAAGAGTTTTAAAACCTCTCAAAAACTGACCGCACTTTTTAACAGATACGTATGCCCCGAGATAGCGCGAGTTTCCTGACGCGTGCTTGTATCTATCTAACTAAAAATAAACAAACTGAAGTTGTTAATGAAAATAGTAAAATCATCATTAAATGAAATTGATATTTAGGCGCGCGTCAGAAGACGCGCGCCATCGTTGGGGGATAAGGTTTATGTGAAAAACGAACTGACAGGACAAATGACCTATCAGCGCGTACAAGCGCACTACAACAACCCGTATGATTTTACGGTATATGTAGAAGTGATTGATGAACAAGGCAAACACCAAACCATTGTTTCAAACAAAATTCATCCATTCTTTACTCAGGTAAATCAAGGTGAGCTAGTACCGAGTTCTGAGGGGCATCATTACAACGGAGAAATCCAAAACGCTCAGTGGGTAGATGCACAAAATCTGAAAGCGGGTTATAAACTGTTATCAGAAAATAATCACTGGCAAACGGTGAAAGGTGTCACTATCAAGGCTGAGAAGTTAAGTGCATATAACCTGACAGTTGAGACTGACCACACTTACTTTATCAAAGGAGCGAATTCTGGCCTTGATGGCGTTTGGGTGCATAATGATTGTTTCCTGGATATGCCAAAACAAAAAGTTAATAGTGCTAGCGTAGGGGATATTGTAAGAACACCAACAACTCATCCAGATGATTTCATTAAATTAAAAGGAGGTAAAAATTTTAAAAATAAATATACTGGTGAAATTTGGTCAGAGAGCCATACCTCTCACTCAGATAAAAATGGTGAGTGGAAAGTTGGATTAAAAGGGAATGCTCCAGAAGTAAGAAGAAAGATTACAATAGGTAAAAGTGATGGAAAAATCATTAAATTCGACAACAAATAGCGTTATATCTTTTAATAAAATAAATTTTAATAATTTTAGTAGTAGCCCAGGTTGGGTTGGCTACTTTTATGCAAGAGATCTTACTATGCAATCAGTAATACAAATGTCATCTAAAATGATAGAGTCCTTTTTTAAAGACTCTATCAATGATTTTTTTCTACTAACTGCATTAGCATATGATGATAGTGCTTCTATCCCTGAGTTTTCTGATTTAGAGGTCTCTTATTATGAAAGTGTTTATAATAAGGCTAAAGAGATGGGAGTGTTAATGCCATATAATGGACTTATTGAAGATTTTTATGAAGATAATAAATATCCATTTCCAGCTAATATAATGTCATTGAGTTTTGATAAAAAGGATATATTGAGTTTTTGTGAATTATCTATGGCGTATAAATATAATAAGGTAGTAGGCGATCATTGTTTTCTAATTAATCCAACATTAAAAATAGCATTATACCCTCATGAAGATATTGGGTATGGTTGTATTTCTTTAAGTGATGACTGTAATAATGCAATAGAATTCTTAAATTTTTGCTCAAAAGATGATAAGTTTGAGGTGGTTTTTTCTGGGGAACTTAATAAGTTGGCGACTTCTAAAACTATGTTTAAAGAATGTTAAGTTAGTTAGTCTTAAGCCACCAGTTGCTGTTTGATACTGAAGATATATACAATTTGAAATATAATATAAAGCGCGGTTGATTTTTTAGTGAGTTTTTAAACTTTTAGAAATCAACCGCATTTTTTTGTAGTGATACACTATAAACGAACTAATTATTGTACCTATTTTATGAAGGAGCTTTATGGTCGATATTTTAAATCAGGAAATGAAAAATAAATTAATAACAGAAGGGTTATTTAAATCTAATGGAAAAAAAGGTAAATAGTATGAAATATATGGATCCTAAATATTGTTCTTTTACACTTGATACGGTGGAGAATTGTTGCAATTTTATTTTAAATATTGTGCTATATTCGGTAGATAGAGATATCGCAGAAAAAATAGTTTTAGATAACCTTGATTCAACAATAGATGAATTAAAATATACATCAATAATATCAGTAGGACATATAGTTAGAATTGATAAAAGAATTTCCTTTGATATTATCAATAAACTAGAGTTATTAAAAAATAGTGGTCAGTTTTTAGGCGCGATAAGTGATGTTTTTGACGATATAAATTTATTTTGTGATAAGTAAAGGAGAAACGTAGCTTTATGGAGATGTTTGTAGTGATACACTAATTTCGCAGTGGTTTAGATTGGAAAATAGTTCGGTGAATCGTAGTCATAAAGATGAAATGCCGGGAAATGGTAAAATTCAAAAAATTAAAGATGATATGGAATTGTTTTTAAAACAAAGAGAAAACTAATATGACAAATTTATATGAAGAATATAAAGATGACCCTAAGATGCTTGTTGCGATAGCAGATGGAGAAGGAAATATCGCAATGCTGGAGGATATTTTCTTTATAAGTAAAAAGTTAGATATTCACTATGTATCGGCAGATAAATGGAATTGGCTACACCAGTGTAATTTAATTTGTGCGGCTCCGTTGTCGGTTGTGGAGTTTTATATAAAACATGGAGTGGAGATTAATGCGCAAGATATGTACGGAATGACTCCTTTGCATTATGCATTACGAAGTAAAAATGCTGAGGCGGCGATAGCGTTGCTTAAAGCAGGAGCAAATCCTAATTTACCGAACCAAGATGGTTTAATCCCTTTATCTATGATTGGATATATCCCAGAGAGATTGGATGTTTTAGAGCTTATGCTTCAAAAAGGGGCAAATGTGCATTACTTAGTAAATGAGGATGAAACTATTCTTGAAAGTTATAAACCTACAGAGAATGAGCCTCAATTAAAACCAATTTATGAATTAATGAAAAAGTATTCGTAGAATTTAATGTTTGAAAGTGCGGTCAATTTTCAAAGAGTTTTAAAACCTCTCAAAAATTGACCGCACTTTTTAACAGATACGTATGCTCTCGAGATAGCGAGTGTTTCCTGACGCGCGCTTGTATCTAACTAAAAATAAACAAAATGAAGTTGTTAATGAAAATAGTAAAAATCTGAATTGTGAAATTGATGTTTTAGGCAGGCGTTAGGAAACTCGCGCCATCGTGAGGAATGCATATTAATGTTTTGACTACACTAAAATAAAAGGTGATAAGACTATTAAATAGGTAATCCCATTTAATGGAAATAAAGATGATTTTAATCGATATCCTAAACAATTAAATAAGGATTCATATGACATTATTTGATGAATGTAAAGAGGCTTTGTCGGAGGATTTCCACCTTCTGTCTGAAGATAAAAAGGAGCAAGTTCTAAAAGAGTTTTATAAATATCCATTTGAATATGGAAGTATAGATAAAGATAGTAAGAAAATAAAAATATTGAATCCTGATAGGTTAATTGAATTAATTGAAAAGAAAATAATTAACCAAAATGTTTATGTTTTAGCAGATATAAACGATGTTCCAATATTTAAAACTAATTTGCTATTAGCGCTAGATAAATTAGATGATATTTCCGCTTTATCAACAAGAGTTTTTATTCTTGGTATAGGGTATTTAGCTCAGATTGTCTCTAGAAATCCACCTTTAGACATTGTAATTCCAATAAATGGAGATATAAGTAAATTTTTGTAAAACGCTTTAGATGGTTTGATAGAGCTAAAGTGCGGTCAATTTTCAAAGAGTTTTTAAACTTCTTAAAAATTGACTGCACTTTTCGTATTTTCAACGATGCTTATGTTAAGTAAATCTTATAATTTCACATCCAACTTCGCGTAGTAACGCTACCAAGCGGAAAACAAGTCAAAGTGATGGCACCTCGCGTCTATGCGATGGCGCAGAAAGGTGACTTAAATGGTGAAGGCACGTTGATTTCAGCGGATGTGATTGATTTACGGAGTAACCGTTTAACGAATAGCGGCACCATTGCAGGCCGTAACCTTACTTTATTAAATACCGAAAGCTTATTAAACGAAGGCGTCATTACGGGTGATAAAGTGGGAATCAAAACCACGCCTTCGATAATATCGGCGGTAAAGTGGAAGCCGAGCGAGCACTTTTGGTGGATGTGGGCGGTGATTTAAATCACGAAAGTACCACGATGACAACAAAGGTGGACTTATCTCATTTCCAACGTAGTGAAACCACGCTTGGTCGTAAAGCGCTTTTCCATGTAAAAGGAGAAGATGGCCAATTACAGCTTTTATCAAATAATCTGAACGCTAAAGGGGCAGATATTGTTAATGACGGCAATGGCAATACGCTTGTTCAAACAAAAAATAACATGAATCTGACCGCACTTTCAGTGGGCTTTGATGAGAAGATGGGGAAAGGTAATCACTATCGTCATGAGAAAGTGGAAGAAGCCGTAGTAAGCCAAGTAAAAGGCAAAGGCAATGTCTTGCTAACGGGTAAAAATATTTTATCAGAAGGTGCACAGCTGGAGAGTGAAGCGAAGTTAATGGCTATTGCTGAAAATGACCTTGTGCTGAATGGTGCAAAAGAAAGTCGAGATTTTGAAGAGTTTCATAAAACGAAAAGCGGCAGTGTGGCGAAGGTAACGAAAACCAGTCTCGACCAACAACAATCCGTTACTCAAGTCGGCACACAGGTGAGTGGTAAAAACGTGGTGCTTTCAGCAGGTCATGATGTGAAGGCGAAAGGCATTCAGGCTATTGCGGAGGATAATCTCCATATTCAGGCTGGACATGATGTTGATATTGCAGCAGATACCAATCATTTCAAAAATAAGCGCGTGGAAACCAAGAAAACCAGTGGTGTGTTCACAGGCGGCGGTATTGGCATTACTTTTGGTTCAAAATCAGAAAAGCATGATTATGAAACGGAAGGTTGGACACAATCAGATGCACGTAGCACGCTAGGTTCAATGAATGGCAATATCACAGTGAGTGCGGGTAATCATACAAATGTTCTTGGTACGGATATGATTACACCACGCACGAATCGTATTGATATTGAAGGCGCAAGTGTTAAGGTGGAAGCCGGAAAAGATATTATTGAAAGTAAAGAGGGGCATGAGTATAAACAGGCAGGACTTACGATAGCCGTTACATCACCGGTTGTAAGTACAGCACAATCGATGGGACACAGTATTAAGCGTAGTCGTGAAGTTAAAAATGAAAAATTGAAACAGCTTCATCAAATGAAAGCGGCTTATGACAGTCTTGAATTAGCTCAAAATGCAGCAAATGTTGCAAACACGGTTTCCAGCTTAGGAAATATGACGGCAGGTAATGTCTCTAATCCGAGTATTAAAGTCTCTGTTAGCGTAGGTGCGAGCAAATCTACTCAAACGAGTGAAAGTAAAACAATCACTCATAGTGGTAGTGAGCTGAATGCTGGCACAGTGAATTTGACTAGCCGAAAAGGTGATGTTGATGTGTTGGGCTCAACATTAAATGCAAAACGTTTAGAACTTGATGTGGCTAAGGATTTAAACGTGGAGTCAGTACAAGATACTTACCATAACCGAAGTGAGAATAAAAACACAGGTTGGAGTGTGGGCGTATTTGCCGGAGCTAATGGCAATAGTTATGGCATTGGCGTAGAAGGTTCTGTTCAAGTTGGTAAAGGGCATGAAAATAGCGATAGCGTGAGACAACGTAATAGTTATCTGAATGCTGAAGAAACAGTGATTAAAACCGGTAAAGATGCTAATTTCAAAGGTGCCGTTGTTAAAACAGACCATTTAGAGGCGGATATTAAAGGCAATCTTAATTTAGAAAGCCGCCAAGACAGCAATCACTACGACAGCAAACAAACACAAGCCGGAGCGGGCTTTAGTGTGGCAATTTATGGCAGTGGCTCAAGTGCTTCAGCGAACTATTCTCAAAACAAAGCGAAAGTGAACTACGCCCAAGTGGAAGAACAAACGGGCTTCCATGTGGGCAAAGGTGGAATGGATGTTAAGGTTGCGGGGAATACGCACCTTGCGGGCTCTGTGATTGACAGTGAAGCAGCCCAAGATAAGAACCACTTCAAGACAAAATCGCTTACTCACACGGATATTGAAAACCGCAGTGAGGTTGAAGTGAAAAGCGTGAGTGCGGGGCTTTCAACAGATATGGCACAGAATGCTAAAAATGCGATGGCTGCCGCGGCAAGTGCGTTAGGGAATAAACATGAAAGTGCTACAAGTCAAACGCAATCAGCGATAGGGTCTAATATTCAAATTGACACAGAAACACCGGAAAATCTAACCGCACTTTCCAGAGATACACAAAATGCCAATCATAAAGTAAAAGCATTTGACCATAACGAAGTGAAAGAGCAGCAAGAAGCGGCACAAGTAGCAGGGGAGTTGTTTGCAAAAGTCACGGGTGACCTTGCGAAAAAATTTGAATTTGAAGACGGCAGCAAAGAGAAGATTGCGATGCATGCCCTTGCAGGTGCATTGGCAGCGAAGATGTCAGATGGCAATGTGGCGACAGGTGCCGCAGCGGGAGCGGGTTCAGAATGGTTGAACACGTATGTTACAGATTACTTAAATGAACAAGCGAAAGACCTCAAGCTAGATGCAGGACAAAAGGAGAAGCTTAAACAAGCGGCACAGCAAATGACGGCGTTGGTGATTGGTGCAGCAGCGGGTGCTGTGAGTGGTGGCACGAGTGAAACCATGAAACAGGGGGCGTTGACATCTTACAATGCGGAGACGTATAACAGACAGCTTCACGTTGATGAGATTAAATGGATTAAAGAAAACGCAAAACGTTTTGCTCAAGAGGAAAGTGAGCGTTTAGGGCACCAAGTCACTGAGCAAGAAGCGATGGAGCGATTAATTACCCAAGCGGCTCAAGAAGTCGACTATGCTTGGTTTAAGAAAATTGGCGAAACAGATGGCCAAGCACAGTCTTTCTTAAGAGGTGCAACGGCTCAAGGTGATGTACCACCTTATGATAATCGAGGTACATTTATTAATTCGGATGGTAAACGTCAGTCAATGTTTACTGTTATGGATAAAGATGAATATTACTCAACGGGTAAATATTCAAATGTATTGGCACAATTTGATAAAGCAAATGGCCATGTTGTAACGAATACATTACAACCGAAAGTAAAATATAATCTTTATACTAAATCGTTATCAGATGGTGCAGATGCGGCTTTAAAAGGTACCTTGCATGCATTTGATCATCCGGAGGATATACTCAAGCCGATTAGTTTTGGTATTGCGAACTGTTTAAAAGAAGATATGTGTATTTCAGCTGGTAAGGAAATGTTATCGGATTCTGGAAAAGCGGTATGGCAATCGGGTAAAGACATTTTTGGCGCAGGCTATCATCTTGATGATGTAAATTACCTTTATGGTAAAAATATGGTCAATGAGATTGATGCGATAGCAGTTGTGAGAGGTGGCACTGCCTTGTTGGAACTTGCACCAACAGTCTCAGTAGCTGGAAAAACCATGAAATGGCTTGGGGGTGAGTGGGTTCGTTCACCAGATGTGGATTATTCAAGGGATAATGCAAACCTAGGAAAAAATAATCCTAAGTTTAACTCGGATTTTAATAATAATATAAATACAAAGCCTCTTGCACCAAAAGCTATCGTGAAAATTAATGGATATTATTATGCTGATGGGATGAAAATATCGGAAAGTTATTATGATAAACTTTGGACTAATGGCCGAAAAGCACCATTTATTCAAGCTAGGGAGATTATTAATGGTAATCCTAAGATTACATTAGATGAAAGAGGGAAAAAAGACTTTTATCGTTATGAGTCTAATGGGTTGGAAATGATTTATAACCCTAGAACAAAAGAAATTTGGCATATTCAACCAGTTAAAGGAAAATAATATGAGTATTAAATATTCAATTTTAATTGAACAACTAGAGGTTTTTATAAGCTCTAAAAACCAGATAGATAGAATTTTATATGATTATGAAAATGAAATTAAAAACATAGTAAATAAAATAAAAATGTATGATCCATCTGTGGATAATATTTATAGATTATTCAGAATTCAAAATAGTTTATCTGTATTGTTATATAAGTATAACTATCCATTAAGTGATTATTTGCGTGATTTTATTTATGAGTTTGATAGACAGGATGAGGAGAGTGTGTTCTATCTTATAAAAGAAATTGTCGAAAATAAGAATTTTTTAAATTATGGATAGGTTTTTAAACTACTACCCATGATGGCGGCAGCGTCCACGCTGGTGCTGTTTAATAAAAACATTGCGAATTTTACCCATAAACGTTGGGAGAACTAATGTTCAAAATCCTTTGGATTTTGTGACCGCACTTTTAGTTGATAGGCACAAGCGAGGACTCTTGCGCCATCGTGGGGGATACGAAGATTATAAATATTTACCAGTTAGATTTGGGGCAGTAGTCGATTCAATGGCGAGTGAAGCTACAAGTAAAAAATTGGAAAATAATGAGAAAAACATGAAATCTATAATTCTAGGAGGTGAATAAGTGTTTAATAATATTATTCAGTTTTTTATTTATTCCCTCGTTGTTTTTCTATCTGGATTTATAATAATATCTTTATGTTTTATCGTGTTTACCTTTATCATAAATCTAGGTGATATTTCTATTCTTGAGATAAAGGATATACTATCTTTTAATTTCTATATGTTTTCTAGGATGTCACCATTAATAGTATTAGTAATGCTTATATCTAAAAAACTCAGAGGTAGCTAGTATAGAAAGTGTTTAATTTCTGATGTTAAGTTATTAGAAATTTGTAGTCTGTTTGATATTTAAACAGACTACAATTTAAAATACAGAAGTACAAAGTGCGGTCGATTTCTGAAACGTTTTCTGTTACCCATTTATTAGATAAACCTTTCCAACAACTTTCCGGCGGCGAAAAAGCCCGCGTGCAACTTGCCCGTTGTTGCATTAAAGAGGCGCCCCTATTGCTTGCCGATGAACCCATTGCTTCACTCGATCCTTACTACCAAATCGACATCATGGAACAGCTCAAATCTCTCACCCCAACGCATACTTGCGTGGTGGCGATTCATCATCTTTCTTTGGCGTACAAATTTTGTGATGAAGTGATTTTGCTCAATAAAGGCAACGTGATTGCCTATGGAGAAACACAATGCGTATTAACCGCTGAGAATTTGGCGAAAACGTTTAGTATTTGGGCGGAAATTGACGAAACAAAAAAAGAAATCATCGCTATTGAAAAACTAAAGAATAATGAATTTTTATCCCATCACGAATAATATCCTCGAAATGTGCGTAATGGTTAATGTCAAAAGTGCAGCCATTTTCTTGGTATTGTTATGTAAATCATGATGTTAAATAGAAAATACTTTGAGTTAAAATATTTTAGTGCTAATATAATAATCGATTGCAAAGGAGTGTTTAATGCAATCGGGCTAAGGACAATTTTATATTGCCTATAGATTATATTAATTATATTAAAAGGAACTAAACATGAAAAATATAACATTTAAAAGTAGTTTAATTGCATTGCTTGTAGCAGGGATGGGTATTGGTACTGCAACCGCAGCAACAGTAGATGATTTGGATAAAATCGTTACCCGTCATGGAAAGGTTATCGGTGCACATGAAAAAGTAATCCAAGATCATGAAAAAGTAATCCAAGATCATGAAAAAGTAATCCAAGCTCATGAAAAAGTGATCCAAACGCATGAAGGCGCAATTAAAACGCATGAGGGAGTGATTAATAACCATTCTGATCAGTTGGCAGATCATAATGACAAATTAGTGAAATATAAAAGAACAATCGATAATCATGATAGCGTTATTACTGCGCATGAAGGCGTGATTCAGACTCATGAAAAAGTAATTCAAAATCATGAGAAAGTAATTCAAACTCATGAAGGCGCGATTAAAACTCATGAGGGCGTAATTCAAAATCATGAGAAAGCAATTCAAACTCATGAAGGCGCGATTAAAACTCATGAAGGTGTACTCCAAACTCATGAAGGCGCGATTAAAACTCACGAGGGTGCAATCCAGACTCATGAGAAAGTAATTCAAGCTCATGAGAAAGCAATTCAAACTCATGAAGGTGCGATTAAAACTCACGAGGGGGCAATCCAGACTCATGAGAAAGTAATTCAAACTCATGAAAATGCAATTCGTGAAAGTAGAGCAAATGTTGCCGGTTTGAATACCCGCATCGATAGCTTAGGCCGTGAAATCAAAAATGGCCTGTCTACACAAGCAGCATTAAACGGTTTATTCCAACCTTATAATGTCGGTAAACTAAATATAAGTGCTGCGGTTGGTGGTTATCGTGATAAAACTGCTTTAGCGGTAGGTAGCGGTTTCCGTTTCAATGAAAAATTTGCGATGAAAGCCGGTGTTGCTGTAAACGCCAATGGCGGTGGTGGTATGGCATATAACGTTGGTGCTAACTTTGAATTCTAATTCAAGTTTTTGTTAAATTAAAAAAAAGCGCTATTTCGAGAGAGATAGCGCTTTTTGTTTGTCATATCTAAAAGTGCGGTTCATTTTTCAGGTATTTTTCCTTGGAGTTAGGCACTCGCCGGAAAACGAGTACCATCAAAAAAATCTATATTTACCCACCCTGACAATTCAACCAAGCCTTTCGCGTGCCTTGATAGTTTTTGTAATAAACGGAACTATGTTCACGCGCCACCAAATCAACAGTGCTTCCTTGAATAGGGTTGTACGATTGATAAAGCACTTCAAAACGGCTACCGCGCGCATTTAATGCTCTATTCGCAAGATGATCAAACGGCATCGCATTGCCGCCATCCAGTTGGAAATAAAAACCGAAATTATCTTTCATCCGACTCTCTACCGAGAGAGGAAAGTAGGTTGCCAAATATGAGGTTGACCCTGTTTCCGAGTTCTTACAACGATAATGATATCGCTTGTAATTAAGGGCATTATTTAATTCTGCTTGGCTAATATTATCCTTTAAAAATCTGGTCTTCAGCGGTTTTTTGGGCGGCGTTGTTGTACATGCAAATAAACTCACCAACGCCGTGGTGAATAACATCATTTTAAGTTTGTTCATGGTATCAATTTCAAGAGAAGTGTGATTGAAAGCACTGTTGGCTACACGATAGTTTAGTTGCTGAGACAGTCGGTTTACAGAATGATTCTTGGAAAGTGTCAGCAATGAAGTTCCAACGATTTTGTCGTAATTGGAAATCAACTACCAAAATTAGGCGGGGATTATACCACTCTTTTGCCAACGCGTGTTTCCTAACGCGCGCCCAAGAACGTAAATAAAGTGCGGTGAGTTTTTGAAGTGTTTTTTTACGGTATTATATAGCAAATGCACAAAACGCTTGCTGAGCCTGTCGAAGCATTGGTTTTGTGTATCGGAGAAGCTGAAATTACTTACACTTCGACAAGCTCAGTGACCGCAATTTCAGCTTTGTGCAACTGCTACATAATGTCGAAAGAGTTTTAAAACCTCTCAAAAATTGACCGCACTTTTTGTATTTTCAGAACTACTTATATTTAAGCTAATCTTATAATTTCACATCCAACTTATCGTAAGAGCGTTCTATCACGAGCAAGTAATAGGTGGAAGCAGTGGCAAGGAAGATGGCGAAAGTAAAACTTACCAAGCAAGCCACTTATAGAAAATATTTAGCTAACCGACAGTATGAAATAAGAGCGGAAGTTTTAGTTGCTATTGAAAAATTTGGAGTAAATAAATGATAGGGTTATCAGAAAAACAAATTAATGACATGTTTACAGAATTTTATAATGAATTTGATTCAATTCCATTTTGTGAGCTAAATCTGAGTGATGCTAAAAGAACATTTGATAGATATAACTTTATAGTAAAGGGTGATCTTTTTGAGAATATAATAGGTCCTTTTAGATATATTCAGCCACAATCATTTTCCTATATGAGCAAAGGAAAATTCTTCTATGGGATTGAGAAAAGTAATATACCTGTAATGGGAGATATTACACAGTTTGGTATATTAATAAATAATATTGGATATTATATAAAATATGATCCTTTTTCATATAAGAGTGGTAACAAAAGTATGGGAGGATTTCATCGTTATATTCCAAAAGAAGTAATGTGCTCTTGGTTATATGTAAGTCAAGGATGGGAAATTGCAGAAGATACAATACATAATATATATAAAAGTAATTTACCTTCATTATTATTAATGCCCATTCATTCAATTATAGAAGGTTTTGAAGATAGTCATGGCGTTGCACTTCCTGAATATACAGCTTTTCTAGAACATAAATTTCATCATGCTTTTAGACAAAGCTATGATGATAAATTTAATGATGAAAAATATTTTGAATTAAGATGTTTGCTTGATACCCGTTCCAATGATGATGGGAGTAAAACAGGATATCAATTATTTGTGTCTTCTCATAATGATGAACGTAATGTTTATGTGATACCTAGAGCAGATGTGATGGGTATTA
>ENA-ORRR01001252-ORRR01001252.1-human-gut-metagenome-genome-assembly--contig:-NODE-1252-length-17658-cov-3.61535_pt1 | contig 17658 bp, 10 predicted proteins | sample MGYA00242182_ERZ509148 | MGnify/ENA primary metagenome ERZ509148 (study PRJEB26280, sample SAMEA2338674) | human gut metagenome | biome: human gut; feature: human-associated habitat; material: faeces... | reverse complement strand
GGCCAAGATAGATCGCGGCAGTATAGCCAGCCGGGCCGGAACCGATAATCACCACATCACGCATATCACTCATGGTTGCTACTGTAATGCAGTTTCCACGACGGTTGCGGGCGGTTTTGCAGATGGCGTTCAAAAAGGCGTTCAAAAAGGCGTTCAAAAAAGTCAGCTATCCGTCACGTTGTTTCACGTGAAACAAAAGGAGGGTGTGCGGAACAATCCGCACACCCTCCTTGTCTGCCGATGCGTCAGAAAATCTGCACCGAATCGATGTACAGCTGGTTGCCGGGAAGGCTGTCGAACGGCACCCACAAGAGGATGTCCTGGGTCTCCACGGCCTTGTTGAACTTGATTTCGGTGGTGCCGCTGGCGTCGAACTCGAACTGGGCGACCTGTTCACCCTGGTTCGGGCTGGACTTGGCGTTCACGCGAATGTAGCCCTGGCCGCCGGAAGAACGGATCTTGATGACCATGCGATACGCTTTCTGGGGCTGGCTGAGGTGGAGGTAATAACCGTAACCCTGTTGTCCGTCCGGATTGGACAGGAACTGGCGGTTGTCGATCTCATACGGAGTCGTGTTCTCCGGCATCTTCGGTTCCGGAACCTTCCGCACCTTCTTATCCGAAGTCACCACCTTGTCGACGTCCTTCTTGGCGGAATGGCTCTTCTTCGTGGTTTTCTTCGGCTTGCTGGAATCGGAGCTGCCGTTGTCGGAGCTGTCGGCATCGTTGGAATCGTTGTTGGCATCGTTGGAATCGCTGTTTGCATCGCTGGCGGAGCTGCTGCCATTGCCGGAATCGCCATTATCGCCGAAAGGCACGTCGTCAAGGTTCATTTCCGGCCACGGATTGTTGGAATTCGTATTGGTGATGCCGTCATCCGGCTTCTTGGTCAAACCATGAATGGCGAATCCCAATGCGACGGCCACCACAATGAACGCGACCACAATGGCCACGACCTTGGTGGTGAGCTTGCCGAACAATTTGGCATTGGCGACCTCGGCCGGACTGGAGGAAGAGGCTTTAGGGGCAAAGCTCGGCGGCACCGCAACGGGGGTTCCGTTTTCGTTCTGATATGCCGCGTCGATCGCTTCCTGCTCCGCCTTCAACGCGCGTGCGGATTCCTCGCCCGGCTCGATGACCCGTCCGTCAGGTCCGATCACCGGAATGCGACCGGTCTTCTCCAATTGCGAATCGTCCGTATGATAATCGCCCTGCGGCGACGGCGTGGAAACACGGATGGGGAAGGAGAACGGCGAATCCACATCTTCGGAGGATCCGTCGAGGTCCTCTTCGCTGAGTAGTTCGCGGCTGTTGTTCCACAGCAATTCCACGGCCCCGCCGGTCGCGGCCATACCCTTGGCCAAGGCTTCCTTGCTGTCGGAGAAATCAGTGTGTGGTTCAGGCGCTTCGAACGTCATTTCCGGAATGCTTCCGGTTTCAGCCAGCGTATCGGGCAAGGCGATGGCATCCTGCTCGAGAATCTGCAGCAGGGGCACGTTCACAATCGAGCATTCCGAATCCGCGGACGGTAACGCAATATCGGGGCCGTTAAGCTTCGCCAGCGGCTCGTAGTCGCCCAGCAACGCCTCCAATTCGGCGATGGTGGCCATCGGAACGGTCGGGAAACCGTCCTTCTCCTTGAGATCCAGACCACGCTTGCAAATCACGCGGAACTCCATCGGCACGTTCGGTGAAATCGCGTCAAGATGGTAGTTCGTGGACAGCGTCGACGGCGTGCGCGTCAGCAGGGAATACAGCAGGGAAGCGACCTGGCGAATCGCAAGCTGCTCCTGGTTTTCCACGGATTGCACGCGCGAAGTATCGGCCAGCATGATGCTTACCGGCGCGTCGGCGATTTCAATGCCGTTGCGGGTCAATCGCACGGTGTCCGTGCTGATCGAGAAATGCGTGAGATTGTCTTTCTGCAACACGTGCAGGGCTTCGACGACCTCACCAAGAATGGAACGGATCGCGGTGAAGCTCAGCGGCTTGCTGGACTGCGTGAGATACTCGCTCAACGACATGCCGGCATCGAGCTGCGTGATCACCAACGCCACCTCGCCCACGTGCTGAAGCTGCAGCACCTGCGTGAAATGGGCGTCGTGGGAAATCGCCAGCATGGAGGCCGTCGCATTGACGTCCTGCAAAGCCTTGCGGTTGTTGACGATAAAAAGCTGGCAATCCCGGGCAAGCACGTGATCGCTTGCCTTCCAAACCTGCAAGCCGGTTTCCTCGCGCAATGGCGAAACCAGCACATAGCGGTTGCTGATGGTATCTCCCAGTTGAGGTTTCATGGTTTCCTTCAACTCTGTAACGATTGTTCTACCTACGCTGTTATTCTTGGTCGCCGTTTTCGGCGGTACTTTGCTCAAGTTTACCGTTGGGGCTGGCCGTTCCGCCAGACTTAGGCTTGTTGCCAAGCCCTGGTATGCGGGCGGCGAGCATGCCCACGACCGAAGTGAGCTCCTCGGCACGCAGCGCCCACAGGCACGCCAGATAGACGATGGCGATGACGATGGTGAGCAGTATCGCGGACAGAACCGCCTGACCCCAGTTCATAGTGCCGTCGTCGGGGCCGATATGCGCTCCGACCAGCCGGTAGACGCCGTTGCGGCACAGCAGGCCAATCACGCAGGCGGCTATCGTGGCCACCAGCGCCTTCGCATAGGCGGTGATGATGCGCTTGTCGTCCACATCGCCGTCGAAACGGGAGCGGAGCATGTGCGTAAGCAGCGGATACGGCAGGATGAAGCTCACCGAAATCGCCAATCCGATGACGGTGATCCACTGCGTGGGCGGCAGAATGAACGTCGACGCGATGATGACGCCACCCTGGATGGCCATGGTGATCGCCATGAAAATAAACGGATGCTTGCCGTCTTCGAACGCGTAGAACGTGCGTTGGATGACCAAATACGAGCTGGAAAGTGGCAGGCCGATGCCCAAAGCGGCGAGCGGCGCGCTGATGAGCAGCGCCTCACGCACGCTGATGGACGGCAGCAGTGCGAGGATGATCGGCAACGGAAGCACGATGAACGCCGCTGCGAAGAAGCACATGATGAGATTGAGATTACGCAGGGCCGAGCTCAGATCCTTGCGCGCCTCGTCGATATTGCGGTCCGCGATGGCTTTCGATATTTTCGGGAAGATCGCAGTGGCGATGGACACGGCGATCAGCGAATACGGCAGCATGTAGATGGTGTACGCATTCTGATACGAGGCGTTGCCGGCCACGTCCAACTGGCTCATATGCAGCTGTTCCGAAGCCTTGAACGGCGCGCTGGTGGCCACGCGGGTGACGATGATGTTGACGATCTGATCGACGCCGACGATGCCGAGGCTCCACGCGGCGACCGGTCCCATCGAACGTAGTCCGATGCCGTGAACGCCGAATTTCGGACGGTATTTCAGGCCGATTCTCGTCAAAGGAATGAACAGCACCAGCGCCTGGAACGCCACGCCAAGCGTCCAAGTGCCGGCGGTCAGCGCGATTTTCGTCGGCGTCCAGAAGTCCAGCGGACGTTCCGTGGCCCTGCCGAACATCGCGATGAACGCGCCGAAACCGATGCAGCTGATGATGTTCGCGCCGACCGAGCTCCACGCATACGTGACGAAATGGTCCTTCGCCGCGAGAATCTGCCCGATCACCGTATACAGGCCGTAGAAGAAGATCTGGGGCATGCACCACAAGGTGAAGGAGGTGGCGAGGGCCATGGTTTCGGCGCTGCCGTTGACATACAGTTTGGTCAACAACGGCGTGGCAACGGCCATGAGCAGCGTCACACCCAACAACAAGGTGATGGCAAGGGTGATGAGCTTGTTGAGCTTGGTTTCGGCGTCCTTCGATTTCAGCGTGCGCACGATCTGCGGCACAAGCACCGCGTTGAAGATGCCGCCGGAAACCAGTGTGTAGATGACCTGCGGAATCATCGAACCGGCCTGGTAGGCGTTGGCGGCATAGCCGGTGGTGCCCAAGGCCCAGGCAAGCAGGATGGTGCGGATTTGGCCGGTCACGCGCGAAGCGGCGGTACCGGAGGCCATGATCAGTGAGTTACGGCCAACGGAAGAACTCATTCGTCGGGATCCTTCTTACGGTTGAATTGACGCCACAGTCCCACAGCGCCCAAGAGCACGGCGAAGCCGATGATGACGAAACCGCTCTTGTCGCTGATCTGCAGCGCGCTGGTGATGTGGGTGACCTGCGTGGCTCCAAACGCTGCACCATTCCTGTCGAACAGGCTGATGGTGGCGTTGGCGGTGCCGGACGTGGACACACGGATGGTGAACGCCACCTGTGCCTCGCCGTGGGGCGGCACCTGCACGGTGTCGAATCGGGACGTGACGATCTGCATGGAATCGGTCAGCGACGAGACCTTCACCTTTACCGGGTACGGGTGGCTGTTGCTGATGGTCACCGGCATTTTCGCGGTTTCGCTGACCACGTTCACGCTTTCCGTCGGCGTGATCGCCACACCGTTGATCAGCAGGGCCGCGAGCTGGTTCGCGCCTTCCGCCATCGTGCTTCTGGAAGGGCTTTCGCCGCCCAACGCGTGCAGGGCCATGATGGTGTGGGCGTTCGTCAGCTGCCTGCTCCAGGTGTTGACGTCGGATTCGTCTTTTCCGTTCGGCTTGACGAGGATCGACGTATTGAAACGTTTGATGTTGCTCGATGAGTTCGCCAGCGCGCTCAGAGTCTGCTGGACGTCGCTGCGCATGCTATCGGTAAGGCCGTCCGTTTGGGGAAGATCGGTTGACATGCTGGCCGCATCTTCGGAGATGTCGGCATCCTTCAACGTGGCAAGGTCAGTGAGGTTCAGCCACGGCGACTGCTCGATGTCGCTCATCAGCGCGTCCACAACACTGGGGTCGGAATCCTCGTTCAGACAGACCAGCAGGTTGCGTTCCGCATAAGGCTGTTCCATCTGGTAGAACGCGCTTTGCGCGACGAATCGCGCCAATCTGCCGGCCGTGGTTCCCTCGCTGTCGGCGTTGGCATCGTCACTGGTCGCCTTGCCTTGGGCCAGGCCGGAAAGCACATTCTGCGCGGAAAGCACGGTGACGTCCCCGGCGTCGGTGGAGACCACCGTCTTGCCGGTACGTACGGTAGCCGCATCGTCCTCTTCGAAGTCATGCGTGGCGATGACGGTGCCGTACCCCTGCTGGCGGGCCTTCGTCAACGCTTGTAGGGTCCAATTGCCGTTGCCCTGCCACGCGTATGCGGTGATGTCCGCGTTGCTGTCGCCCAATGCCGATTGATAGGTTTTCCGGGCTTTGGCTGCGGACCATTGACGGTCGTTGATACCGGCTGCGCTGTAGGCCGGAGCGTTGTTCATGGCGCTGTAGGCGGTCATGTCGAACAATGCGGGCTGGGTGATGCCGTCGACCCGCGTTGGCATCGCCATCGCCTGCAGGTAGGTCGGATCTCCTACGACCTGCAGCATGTCGTGCTTGGCGAAGGTCTGCTGCAACGATTTGAGCCGTGCGTCGTCATCCTTGCTGGGCATGGCGATTTTCGCCAGTTTCGAGGAGGAAATACCCCCTTCATCGACCAGCTGTCCAAGCAGCTTGCTGTCGGTGGTCCACCCGTTGGCGGCCAGCGGCTGGGCGACGGTGATGTGCAGCGCCGGCGTGCTGGGCGTGTGGAGTCCCGCGCCGGTGCGCGTCACGAACGTATGCGATTGAGCAAGGGGGGTTCCGTTGGCGGAATAGCTCAGCAGCACCGGCTTCGGCCCCCAAGAGTTGATGGCCGCGAGCGATTCCTGATGGGCGTCCGCGTCGATGCTCACGTTGGCGCTGGCTCCCGGCTGCAACGCGGGCACATCGGCCTGTCCCACGGATTGCGGGGTGGGGATTCGCCCGTTGCCTTCAGACCAATCCTGGATGTCGTTGCGCGAAACGAACGTGTAGAAGGCGTTCATGGCCAGCGTCAGCGTTCCCGCGGGAATCTCCTGTCCGGTCGTGTTGGTCACCGTGGCGTTCAGATGGTATCCGGAGGTGTCCGTCAATACGGCCGTGGAAGAGTTGATGGACAACATACCGTCCGTCGACTCCGCCGATGTGGTCGATTCCATGGCCCTTGCCGATGGCGTGGGTGCGTATAACAACATCAACGCCATGGTCAATACCATGGCGAGGATGGATGATAACGCGCGAAGGCCACGCGAAACGTGCCGTTGTGCGGATTGATTCACTATTACGCCTGTCTGTTGAGTTTCCTTGCGTACAACCATGCTATCTTCCGTTCGTTCGGATAGCTCAGCACATCGTCCAAATCAGCAAAATCCACCCAAATGGCGTCTTCGGCCTCATGGTCGGGATCGCCTTCGACGGTCAGCTCGCCGCCGATCTGCCGCAACGCGAAGTGGTGCACCAGCTTGTGCACGCGTTGGCTGGTACCGGTGAACCAATAGTCGATGGTGGCGATGGAATCGACCACCTCGCCCAGAATGCCGGTTTCCTCATGCACTTCGCGCACGGCCGTCTGCTGCGGCGTTTCGCCTTTTTCGATATGTCCCTTCGGCAGGCACCATTCCAAATGCCCGCTGCGTGAATGACGTGCGATGATCGCCACACGGCCCTTGTCGTCGAATACGAGACCGCCTGCCGAATATTCGCGTACCACCGGCAGTTCCTGCGCGTCGAGCGAGGCGAATGTGGTCGGACCGTCTGTGGCGCGCCGCTGCGGCATCATTGCTGGGGTGGGTGCGCTGGGCGTGATGATGGTCTCTTGCCGCAAGGAAACGGACTGCGATGTGTATAGCAGTTTGTCCGGTGCCATCGGATTTTGGGTATGGTCGTCCGCAGCATGGGCAAGCATGCGTGCAAGGTCTGCGGGCGTAATCATGATTCCAACCATACTCAATTCTGTGTGCAGGTGGGGTAACGGTATGCTGGTAAACGGAAAACTTGTGGTGCTGAAAGGTATGGCGTGAACTTCGAAGTGTGGCCAGAGGCCATTGAATTAGGACGTATGTTTGCTGCGGAAGGCTATGAACTGGCACTGGTCGGGGGTCCTGTCCGCGACCTGCTGCTGCATCGCAAATCGCATGATTTGGATTTCTGCACATCGGCGCGTCCCGAGCAGTTTGAGCATATTCTGCGCCGTTTTGGGCATGATGGCTTCTGGGATATGGGCCGCAAATTCGGCACGCTCGGCGCGATGCGCAGGCGTGAGGACGGCACCGAGGTGAAAGTGGAGGTGACCACCTACCGTTCCGACACGTACGACCCCGACTCGCGCAAGCCGGAAGTCAATTACGGCGACACGCTGGAAGGCGATCTTTCCCGCCGCGACTTCACCGTCAACGCGATGGCGTTGCGTGTTCCGGAACTCGAATTCGTCGATCCGTTCGGCGGTGCGAACGATTTGGCCAAAGGCGTGCTGCGTACCCCCGTCGATCCGCGGCAGTCGTTCGACGACGATCCGTTGCGCATGATGCGCGCCGTGCGTTTCGTGGCGCAGCTCGGCTTCCGCATCGAGCCGGAAACCGCCGAAGCGCTGTCCGACATGGTCGATCGCATCGAAATCGTCTCCGCCGAACGTGTGCGCGACGAACTGGTCAAGCTGCTGCTGTCCGATCGCCCGCGCGCCGGCATCGAAGCGTTGGTCGATTCTGGTCTTGCCGACATCGTGCTGCCGGAAATTCCCGCGCTGCAGCTGGAAATCGACGAGCACCATCGCCATAAGGACGTGTTCGAACACACCATGATCGTCATCGAACGCGCCGTCGCCCTCGAAACCGGTCCCGACGGTCCGGTGCCGGCCCCGGACCTGACGCTGCGTCTGGCGGCTCTGCTGCACGACATCGGCAAGCCGAAGACCCGTCGTTTCGAAGCGGGCGGCAAGGTGAGCTTCCACCGTCATGACGCCGTCGGCGCGAAGATGACACGCAAGCGTTTGAAGGCACTGCATTTCGACCACCACATGGTCGAGGACGTCAGCGAGCTGGTCAACCTGCATCTGCGCTTCCACGGCTACGTGGAGGAGCCGTGGACGGATTCCGCCGCTACGTCAAGGACGCTGGCCCGCTGTACGAGCGTCTGAACCGCCTTACGCGCGCCGACACGACCACGCAGAACAAGCGCAAGGCCATGATGTTCTCGGCGGCCATGGACGAGATGGAACAGCGTGTACGCGACCTGAAAGAAAAGGAAGACTTCGACGCGATCCGTCCTGACCTCAACGGCGACGAGATCATGCAGCTGCTAAGTATCGAACCAGGCCCGATGGTCGGCAAGGCGTACAAGCACATGCTGGAATACCGCCTCGATAACGGTCCGGTGGAGCGTGACGTGGCCGTTGCCGAGCTGAAACGCTGGTACAAGGAGCAGAGCGAATAGCGATTGACATGCGGTGGTTTCGCCGCATGCATGGAACAGTGTGCTTGGAACAGCTCGAATACGAAAACCCGCGTTCCCGATTGGGGGAGCGCGGGTTTTTCATATTGCCTATATCGATTTCGATTGGCGGTCAGCTTTGCGGATTCACCGCATCATGCTCGGGCGCCTTGGGCAGGTCGGTCATCTTGTCCACCGCGACGCAGCCCTGGATGCCGGTGATCGCCTTGCCTGCGGCGGGAACCTTCTTCGTATCCTGCAGATTGTCGAATGTGGCGCCCACGATGACGTCGATCAGCTGGTCCTGACGGTCGTCCATAACCAGCATGGCGTCGGTGAAATTGCTTGCCACGGTGTACGCCTGATTCACGCCGTTCTTGCCGAAGACGATCATCGTGCGATCCACCTTCTTGGTGTAGTTGTCCGGCGTCTGGGGGTTGAACTCGCGGTTCTGCAACGCGTCGCTCACCGCCTTGGCGAAGCCGGAGAACTTCGTGCCGTTGAGCACACGCAGCGTGATGTTGCGATTCTCCACATACTTGGCCTTGCTGCCGTCGGCTTCCTTGATGGGGCACGGTGCCTGCTGGCCGTAGTTCGGCTGTACGGCGGCCGACTTGACGTTGCCCAGGCCTCCGACATGGAAAAAGAACAGCAGGGACACCACCATGGCGACCACCATGACGGCTCCGACGATGCTGAACACCGTCTTCTGACGGCGGCGAATGTACTCTTTGCGCGCGGCGCGCTCGTCGTTAGCCTGGGTCATTTACGAATTCCTTTTGAACAAACCAATTGCCATCAACTTTACTGTCATGCGGTGATATGTGTCATGCGGTGATATGCACAATCGGTCGGGCTGGGGCGTTCGTGGCGATGATGCGATCGACGCAACGGCTGTCCTGCCATGCCCGCTGCACGGCGTCCGCCGCATCCTCCGTCGGCACGAACGCGATGACGGATGGGCCGGAACCGGAGACGAACGCCTGGCTGGCTCCCGCACGCAAGGCTTCCTCGATCGCCTGTCCGCTACGCGGATGCAGGGAGACCGCCGCCTTCTGCAGGTGGTTCTCATCGCCATCGCCGGCACCGATCTGATCGAATGTGGCATACACTTCCGGCGTGCGCAGTTCCGCACGGTATGCGCCGACCAGCAGATGGCCGGTAAACCCACGTTCCGTAAGATCGCGTACGATATCGCCATCGTCATCAAGATGTTCGATGCGTTCGCCGAAACCGGTGCCGCGCGCGTAACCGCCGGTCAGACAGAACGGCATGTCCGCGCCCAGCGTGGCCGCGACTTCCTGCAGGCGTTCGATCGGCCAATCGAGATCCCACAACGTGTTCAATGCCAGAATCGTCGCCGCCGCATCGGCGGAACCGCCGGCCATGCCCGCGCCGACGGGGATGCGCTTGTCGATGTTCAACGCCACGTCCGGCTCATGGCCGCTCGCTTCGGCCATGGCGAACAATGCCAGCACGGCGTGGTTGCGGCGCATATCGCTGCCGGAAGAGGCCAGGTCGCCCAGATACGCGCCCTCGAGATTCAGCGAGAAGCCGCTTCCCGGCGCTTTGCGCGTGGCGGTGACGGTGTCGTATACGCCGACCGCGCAATAGATGGTGTCGAGTTCATGACGGCCGCCCCATTCGGCATGCGACGGGCCCACATGCAGGGTCAGATTCGTTTTCGCCGGGCAGTCCACGCTCACGGCGTTGATGGTGGCCGTTCCGATGGCGGGCGAATCAATGGTGCTCATGACGCGAACACCTCATCCAACGCGCGTGCCAACGCCACGAATTCGTCGATGGTGAGCGTCTCGCCACGACGGGTCGGGTCGATGCCGGCCTTCTCGAACGCTTCGGACGGCACGATTTTCTTCAATGCGGCGTGCAGGGTCTTGCGGCGCTGCCCGAAAGCCGCGTCGATCAAACGGAACACGGTTTCGCGATCCACCACGGAACCGTCCGCATTGTCCGCGGCGGGGGTGTGACCGCCCGGGTAGCGCTTGAACAGCACCAGCGCGGAATCGACGTTCGGGGCCGGCCAGAACACGTTGCGGCCGATGACGCCCACGCGTTCCGCGGTGCCGTACCATGCGAGCTTCACGCTCGGCGTGCCGTAGATCTTCGAACCGGGCTTCTCGCTCAAACGGTCCGCCACTTCCTTCTGCACCATCACCAGGAAGGTGCCCAGATTGTCGAAACGTTCCAACAGGGTGAGCAGAATCGGCGTGGCCACGTTGTACGGCAGATTGGCCACCAGCGTGAAGGAATCGTCATCCTTGAAATCGGGCAGATTCTCCGGATTGACGGTAAGTGCGTCGCGGTTGACCACACGGAAGCGGTCCACGGCGTCCGGCATGAATTCGGCGATGGTTTTCGGCAGGCGTTCGGCGACCGGCGGGTCGATTTCCACAGCCGTCATCGTGGCGCCGGTTTCCAGAATCGCCAGCGTCAGCGAACCCAGTCCGGGACCGACTTCCAGCACATGGTCGTCGGCGGTCACGCCGGCCTCGCGCACGATGCGACGCACGGTTCCCGGATCAATCACGAAATTCTGCCCGAATTTCTTCGTCGGGCTGATACCCGCGTCGGCGGCGATGCGTCGGATGTCGGCCGCCCCCAGCAAATGGCCCTGCGTATGCTCGTTCACGTTTTCCGTCATTCCCTCTTCTGTCATTCCCTCATTATCCGTTCATGCCGGTACGAAAATCGTTGGCGATTAGCCGGATCATCAGTACCATCCGGTCTGTTCGGAGTGCTGCCACGCCGCGGACGGCCTGCCGTACCGCTGTGCGATGTAGCTCAGACCCCAGTCGATCTGCACGGCGGCATCGTCCTTCCAATTCGCGCCGAACGTGGCCATTTGGCTGCCCGGCAACGCTTGTGGAATACCGTATGCGCCCGAATACACGTTTTCCGCGCTCCAGCTCCATCCGGATTCGCGATTCCAGAGTTTGACCAGATCCGTCCAGTTCTGGCCGGTCCAGCCGCGCTGCGCCGCCGCGCCGGAAGCGTAGGCCTGTGCCTGTGCCGCGGAAGGATGGTACAAGCGGCAGCCTGCGGAAGGATTGCTCGGCTGCGGCGTGGGCTGCGGTTTGGGCTGGGGTGCGGGAGTCGGCTGCGGTGCAGGGGTTGGTGTGGGGGTCGGTGCCGGATCGTCCTTCTCGGTGTTGTTGGAATTGTTATTCGAGTTGTTGTTCGAATTGTTCTTATCCGAGGAATCCGACTTGTTCGAATCGGTTTTGTCGGAATCGGACTTATTCGAATCGGACTTATTCGAGTCGTTCTTACCCGAATCGTTCTTGCCGTCGTCCGTCTTGCCGGAATCGCCGTTATCGCCGTTGCTGTTGCCGTTGCCGCTGTTGTCGGATTTGTCGGATTTGTCGGTATCGTCCGTAGTTTTTTCCGGTCCGACCGCAATGACTTTGTCGATGGCGATTTTCGTGGTCTTCTCTCCGGTCAGCGTCTCGCTTTCCTTCACGCCATCCACGTAGGTGACGGCGTACGTCTGCTGGATTTCGCCGTTTTCGCCTTCCTGCCGTATCGTGACTTCGCCCGGCTGCAGGTTCGGGTCGATGATGGTCTGCGTGCCGAACGGCACTTCCTTCGTACGTGTTTCCTCGCCGTGGGTCACGCGGCGGACGCGCAGAATGGTCTTTTTGCCGTCCTTTTCGACGCTGACGCGATCCTCCTTGCCCAACGTGATGCCTTTGGCGTCAAGGATGGAGGCAGCGGGCAGCTTGCCGTTCGGCGCCACCGAGCTTTTGCCGTCCGCGATGACGGTGACGGGCCCCTTCTGGTTGATGATGAGACCGCCGGTGAGCTTGTTGTAGACGTTGCTGATATTGACGGTGATTTTCGCCGCTTCGGTTTCGTTTTGGTTGAAGAAGTCCAGCAACTGCTCGGCGCTGGACGCGACCGTCCAGAACGGCACTTCCTGGCCGTCGATGGTGATGGTGGTCTGGTATGCGCTCTGCACGTTCACCACATCATGGTTCTTCAGCATGCTGGTCGGGCTGGTCGATTCCACCAGGTCGTGCGTTTTGACTTTCACGCCCTGCTCCTGCAGCAGACGGTCCACGCTCATCGCATATGTGGTCACCGTGGTGGTCTCCCCATTGACGGTCAACGCCACGGATTTGCGCGCGCCCACACCAAACGCCAACGCCGAAGTCAAAGTCAATGAGGCCACGCATGCCATGACGCGGACACGACGAAGCGTCACGAATCTCCGAGGGGTCCACCTTCTCGTCATTTATCCTCTTTTCAGCGCTGCCTACAACGCCGTTATTGTAACGGCTCAGCTGGAACGGTCGCCGTGCTTTCCGATGGTTTTATCCATACCGCCACATTTTTGAAAGCAGGTGCGAAAAGCGAAAAATAAAAAGGGGGCAGGAGAGAAGGGGATGTCCTGCCCCCGGTCGGACGAGACAGGTTGGGGGACATCTCGTCCGCTTTGCCAGAAGTCTCAAGTTGGGGGAAGACTTCTGGAGCACTTACCCATGGTAAGAGGTCCAAGCCCGTCATACGGGTTCGAGCCTCCTGTCGGGATCGAACCGACGACCTGCCGCTTACAAGGCGGCCGCTCTGGCCATCTGAGCTAAGGAGGCATGTCCTCTTTTGCTATGAAAACAACAGAGGAACGATGAATAGCATAACCAGCGCTTCCACCGCAGTCAACTTAGTATTGCGGGTTGAGACACGCCGGCTGCCCGTAAGGGGTTATTCGCCCGTGGTGACGGAAATCGGTCCCTTCTTGGCTCCGATGGACGGCATCTTGCCGGCAACGCCGACTTCGCTGTCCTTCAGGCCGATCGATTCCAACAGACCGTCCTTAACCGTCGTCTGGGCGGTGGTCAGCTGGTCCATATCCCAATACTTGCCGTTGATGATCACGGTCGGCGTGGTCATGCTGCCCTTGTAGCTGCCGGACTGATGCCACAGTTCGGAACGCTTCGGCGTGTAAGTGTCGATCGCATCAAGCCATTCCTGATAATCGCGGCCAAACGCCTTGTCCGCAACATCCTTGGAAACACCCGCGGCGATCATCTGCTCCTTGATCTTGGCGTCGCTCACCGACTTGTATGCGGAGCCTTCCTCCGGCTGGAAATCCTCGGCGTAGACCTTCTCCAGGAAGGAGATCAGATGGTTCGGGTCGCTGTCATGCTCGGCCAGGTAGATGGCCGCGTTCGCCGCGCGACTGGAATACTCGTCGGTGGACCAACGGTCCATGAACGCCATGAAATGCAGGTCCAGATTGATCTGGCCGGCATCGACCATCTTCTGCAGGTCGGCGTCCAACTGGCGGTGCAGGTTGCCGCAGCCCGGGCACAGGAAATCCATGTAGAGCTCGACGGTCGGCGCGCCCTCCACAGCCTTGCCGTAGCCGTTCTTGGAAATCAGCAGGCCGCCCTTCTTATCGACGAGCTTCGGAGTGTTCTTCACTTTCTGCAACGCCGTGTACGCTTCCTGCACGGTTTCGGTGGAAGCCTTCGTTTCGGCCTTCTTATGCATGTTGTGGTACACGGTGAACGCGCCGATCGCCACCAGAATCACCAGCACCGCCACCACGATGCCGCCGATAATCGTCTGCTGCTTGCGTTCCTTCTCCATCTGCTCGGCGCGCGCCTTCATCGCTGCGGCCTCAGCGGCCCTACGCTCGGCGCGGCTGGTACGCTTCTGCGCATCCTTGCTGTTCTGGGCCATCGATATTCCTTTCGACCTCACGTTGTTATGCTGGGCACCATACTAGCGATGCCTTGCTATCGATTCGCCGGGAATTCCGTATTGCCTTGCGATTGCGTCGGCAGCTCGCTCAAGTGGCGCAGATACGGCTGTTTACGCAGTGCGCCGCCGCCCAATCGCAGTACGATCGCGCCCGGAGCGGCCACGGCCACAAGCCAGCCGATCGCGCAGAACGCAGCCTGCGCCAGCCCGCTTTCGGAAAGCGGACCGCCAAGCAGCGTCGGCATCGGAATCGTCAATCCAAATATCCACGTATCCATCACGGCATACGGAAGCTGCAGCACGACCGTGGTGAGCGACAAACCCAGCGCGGCCACGGCCAACATGATCAGCGTCCGCACGATGGCGACGCCGAAGCCCTTCACGATGTGCCAGGGCAGTCCCGCCAATCGCAGCAGCCAGTCGGAACTTTTCTTCTCGCCGCCACGTTTGCCTTCGCGCTCGAGCTGCGCCTCCGTGTTGAATCCGATAGTGGCCAGCGCACAGGCGAACAGCAACGCGGCTGCCATCGCCGTCCACAGTGAGAACAGTCCGCAGACGGCCACGGGAATCGCCATCAGCGCGCAGGGGAGCATGCCCCGGCCCAACATCGCGCCACGCTTCACATCGGCGGGATTGGGTGCTTCCGCAACGTTCGGCCCATCCATACCGGGTACCGGCGGGAATGACATTGCGGGCGATTGCTGCGCCGCGGCCACCGTGGCCTGCGGTATGACGGACGGTGGCTGCCGCATGGCGATGCGTTGCAACGCGGGTTTGATGGTCGGGTCGACTTGCGTCGGCGCTTCCGCTGGATTCCATGCGTTCTGGGCCGGCAGCATTTGTGTTGACGGCATGGATTGCGGCATTACCTGCGTGCCTGTCGGCATCGCCCGCGTGCTGCCCACGTTGGGAAGTGTGTCGGAAAGCACGCTGGTCTCGGCATCGTCAACAGGTGCGATCACCTGCGTTGCGCTCGCGTCGGATTGGCTGGTCACTTGTTTCCCGATTACTTGAGTTGCGCTCACATCGGGCTGCCCGATCGCCTGCGTTGCTTCGCTGAGCCTTGGCATCGTGCGCGTGCCGATGGCGTTTTCGCCGGTTATGTCGTCCTGCGATTGCCACAACGTGCGCGGATTGTCGGGCGATTCAACAAAAGGGGGCATCGCCTCCGTATCGCCATCCGCTGCGCCACCATTGTCGGCCGCAACCCACGCCTGCGGATTCAACGCATCCACGGCGATCGCCTGCAGCAAATCGTCCGGCGTGCACCGCTTCGTCCGATCCGGATTGAGCGCCGAACGGAACGCGGCCATCGTGCCCGCGGGAAGTCCCGCAAGATTGGCGCTGCCGGCCGCGGCGCGTTCCAACACGGTCATCATCGGCTTCGTGCCGAACACCGGCTCACCCGTAGCGGCGAACGCCAATACGCTCGCCACCGACCACCAATCGGTCATTTCATCCGATTCCGCGCCATCAATGATTTCCGGCGCGATGAACCCCGGCGTGCCCATCACCAGACCGGTACGCGTCACATGGCTTTCGCCTTCGCCCATAGCGATGCCGAAATCCACCAATACCGGGCCGGTGCTCGACACCATCACATTCGTCGGCTTGATATCGCGGTGCACGATGCCGGCCGCATGCACGGCACGCACCGCCTCAATCAGCTTGCGTGCCAGCCGTTCCAAATCGTCGCCCACATATCGGCCATTGACGCGCACATCCTCACGCAGATTCTTGCCTTCGATCAACTCGGTCACAATAAAAGCCAACGCGTCGTCAAGTTCCATATCCACAATGCCGCACACGCCCGGATGCCGCACCTTCTGCAACGCCATCGCCTCCCTGCGCAGGCGCTCGCGTGCGGTCAACTCGTCGCGCTGCTGCGGGGAATCGTCGTCGGAGAGGGAATCGCGCAAAATCTTCATCGCATATTGATGGCCGCCATCGTCCCGCACACGCCATACCGAGCCCATGGCACCCGAACCAAGCCGGGAAATCAACGTGTAGCCGCCAACCAGGCTGCCTGCTTCCAGATTCAATGCGCTTAAGTCGCTCATACTTCCATCGTACTTGGCGTGCAGATTATGCACGCGAATTGACAGGCTGGGGAAAACGCCATGTGCCGCACGTTGAAGTCTGATGAAATCGAATCATCGACATGAAGAAGTGTCTTCACTTGCCGCACGCATCTGCAGCCACTTCACCGAAACCATGAGATGCGGGGCAGTGTTGAATGGTTTCGCGGTTCCGATAAAGGCATCGGAGCCTACGTGTCGTTTGGTTATGAGAATCAAGGAGGAGGCAGACCATGCTGCAAATCAACATGGCTGACGTTATGAACGTCATCGGCTCATTGACGCCGTACCTTATTGCGATTGGCGTGCTGTTCGCGCTCGCGCTGATTATCACTTTTGCCGTCAACAAGAAGACGGTCAAGGACGTGGCGACCCGTAAGATCGTCCATTCCGAATCCTGGCTGGTGGCGCTCGTCGGCATCGTCGTGGCCGTGTCCATGATGCTGACCGGTCCGCTTTCCACGCTGCTCAACAACGCGACCACCACCAAGTACATGCTGTCCGACACCACCGTTTCCAAAGCCAACGAGCTGGCCAAGGAAGTGCAGTCGGAAGCCATCACCATGCTGAAGAACGACGATTCCAACCTGCCGCTGTCCAACAAGAAGGTCAACGTGTTCGGTTGGGGCTCCACCAACCCGGTTTACGGCGGCACCGGCTCCGGCTCCATGTCCGACCAGTACGAGACCGTTTCCATGCTTGACGGCATGAAGCAGGCCGGCATCGAAACCAATTCCGAGCTGACCAAGCTGTACACCGACTACCGCAAGGACCGCCCGATGGTGGCTATGTGGTCGCAGGATTGGACCCTGCCTGAGGTTCCGGCCAAGCAGTATTCCGACAAGCTGATCTCCGACGCCAAGGACTTCTCCGACGAAGCCGTCATCACCATCACCCGCGTCGGCGGCGAAGGCGCTGACCTGCCGACGAACATGAAGGCGAAGGGCATCACCTACAACAACAATTCCAAGGACTACGAAGATTTCAAGGATGGCGAGCACTTCCTGCAGCTGTCCCAGACCGAGCGCGACATGATCGACCTGGTCACCAAGAACTTCAAGAAGGTGACGCTCGTCTACAACGGCGCCAACGCGTTCCAGTTCGACTTCCTGTCCCAGTATCCGCAGATCAAGTCCGTGCTGTGGTGCCCGCCGGCCGGCCAGACCGGCTTCTCCGCACTGGGTGAGGTGCTCGCCGGCGATGTGAATCCGTCCGGCAAGACCTCCGACACGTTCGCGAAGGACCTGACCAAGACCGCTGTGTTCAACAACACCGATGGCACCGCCGCCGGCAACGCTTCGTCCGTCGGCACGAACGGCAAGTTCACTTACGACAATGCGGATGATCTCACTGCTTCCTACATGGGCTTCAGTGGCGACAAGGTCACGGTGACCCCGACGTTCGTCAACTACGTCGAAGGCATCTACGTTGGCTACAAGTTCTATGAGACCGCCGCCGACGAAGGTCTGATCAACTACGACGACACCGTCATGTTCCCGTTCGGCTACGGCCTGAG
>ENA-ORRR01001223-ORRR01001223.1-human-gut-metagenome-genome-assembly--contig:-NODE-1223-length-17992-cov-3.85282_pt1 | contig 17992 bp, 10 predicted proteins | sample MGYA00242182_ERZ509148 | MGnify/ENA primary metagenome ERZ509148 (study PRJEB26280, sample SAMEA2338674) | human gut metagenome | biome: human gut; feature: human-associated habitat; material: faeces... | reverse complement strand
TGGCCAAAAGGGTCAAAGTTGAGTGGCTTTTCCACGCTCCCCCTCTTCTTGTCTCACGCACAGATTAAGGATAATGGTTTCAATTTCAGGTGTTATCTTCATATTGGCAAGTCTTGATGGACGTTTAGACTTATCGGACAATTCCGACTTGCCTTGTTCTTTCTCGCAATTTATCCAACGGTATAACGTGGAACGGGTAATCCCGCACCGAAGGGCAGTTTTTGTCACAGAACCCGTTTCGACGTATAGCTCAAGCCATTTTTGGCGCATCCGTATATCTTCTTTCATGCTACGAAGATACGGATTAAGATTTGCCAACGAAAAGAAAAAGTGTAGCGTATCTATTGATACTTTGCAATTAAATACTACTCCGCTTTTCAGCCATCTCCTTAATACCAGCCTGTCAATCTACACATTGTTGAGAAGCCATTCATGATTAATATGATCAAAACACCCCTTAATGTCCCCTTCCAGTATCCATTGTGGTAAACAGTCTCTACTCAACCATCTATGAAGTGCGTCTATTGCATCTGCAGTACTTCTAAACTTTCTGAACCCATATGAGTTCGCATCCGCTTCACTTTCAGTTATAAGTTCTAAAGCCATAAGATATATCCTGCACGGCTCTGTCCTTCATGGTTGGTATTCCCAAAGATCTTGTCTTGCCATTTGCTTTGGCTATGTTGACCTTCCTCAGCGGGAAGGCCTTATATCCTCTCCTTTTCAATAAACATATAGCTTCTATTTTCTTGGCATCAGTGTCCCACTTCATATGGTCAACCCCTGCCGTACGTTTACCTTTATTGGAAGTTACTTTCCTTATCGCCAATGCCTTGGCTTCGTAGGAAGTGGCAAGTAGGTACCGTAAGGCCTTTACCTTGTTGTACCTCTTTTCTTTGTGGGCCTTTGCTATTCGGACCTGCAGTTTTCTCACCTTACGCTCATATTTGGAAGAATCGATATCTTTTCATGTCGTGTTTCGTACGGTTAAAGATGCACACTCGGCTTTTGCCTTGCTCATTTGCAGTTTCTTCATTTTATTAAAGTTCTACAATCGTTTCACAAAGAATTACCCTGCGGAAGTCTGCCTGATTTCGCATGGGGTGATGTTTAAACCTCTATCCTCCGCATTACACAGAATCATTCACTTTCTCCGCAATCCTTTACCCGCACCACATTCGGCTTTTCTTGCAATTGGCTTACCTGCCTGACATAGACAGGAGAAATACGGGTTTACCAAGTTCCGTACAAGTAACTGACGCCCGACTTAGAGCCCGCCCCTCCACCGCCAGTATGATGTCCGTGTAGCCTTACATTCCCAAAAGACTATCCTGACTACCCACCTTTTGGCTATAGCTTATAAATATCCGTAAGCTATTTCTTTATTACGATGGTGTAGCGATTCACATATGTTACTCATATCAGTCAGCCTAACAGCCTATACATTGGATATTTCTGTAAAGGACTGCATTGTCAAGAGGGCTTCGCACTAAACCATGACTGGTAAAGCACGCCTCTTTAGACTACTATTGACAGAACAATAGGTTCAGGCACAGTGCTGAACAATTACTTGTACGACTTCTTGTCGCACGGAATACCTAAAGATACAAAAAGGCCAACTAATTCGCAATAATTTGGCTATGAATTAGTTGGCTAATTTTATATTATTTAATAAATACCCCTATTCAGTTCGATTAATGGAGCTGAACTATAAATTTGGACGTTTGCCTTCTTATACAAGATTGACATTCATTGTTTCCGCTATTGTTTTGTTTTCAATCAGCATTCAACTGTATCAACATGAACAGTCGTTTGAAAACTTGAAACTCATTTTCCAAAAACATAAATAATCAACAGATTATTAAAGGTAATCAGTTGGACTATACATTATCTCAGAAAATATATCTATTTGACCTTCATTATATCTTTCAACAGTCCCAACGGCTCATCTGTAGTGATAAAGTCGACTTTATCCCAAAAGTATTGCATGTCCTCTTTTTTATTAACCGTCCATACATTCACTTTTAGCCCCAAGGCATGGCAACTTTCAATCCAATCGGTATAACGGTAAAATTCAGAGAAGTGATAATCCGGTCCGGCACTACCCAATTCTTTCAGTTGTTGTGGAGATAAGTCCCCTTTCAGATAATATACAGGAGTGCTTGTGGGAGCCTGACGGATCAGTTCCTTTAATGCGTGAGACGAAAAGGTGATATATATCATCCGGGGTTCGAGTCCCATCTTCTTTATCATCGAAACGATCTCTTCAACAGCTTTTATCTCCCGTTCGGGTTTACTATGAGCTTTCAACTCCAGCACCAGCTTCAAAGATGTTTTCCGCTTAGCTGTTTCCAGAAGCTCTTTTAAGGAGGGTACGCATTCTCCATTCGCTAACCATAACCCGGTTAATTCCTTCAGAGTGGACTCTTCAACCTTATGCCCTTGAATAATCCCATCATGGCTAACCACCAAACCATTATCTTTTGTCAGCCAGACATCAAACTCCGAACCATAACATCCTATAGAATCCGCTTTCAACAAAGATGTAATGCTATTCTGTGCTGATCCTTGGGTTTTCCAGAAACCACGATGGGCAATCACCCGTGTTTGTGCCGAAGTATTGGCAATCATAAACATAATTACCAATAAACACATTACCTTTTTCATTTTGTCCTTTCCTCTAATTGTTAGTTATATAAGAGCTGATTCTCTAGTATCCCGGATTCTGCACTAGATTGGGATTTACTTCTATCTGATCTTGTGGAATAGCAAGCCAATAGTTCTTGGGAGCGGTAAAATTACGAACGCCGGTTTCTTTCATGTCCGTAAGTTTATAAAAACTATCAGCGGTTTTTCCGGATAATGTCCAGGATTTCTGATAACGCATCATTTCAGTATGGGCAATTTTCCAACGGCGCATATCATGGAAACGTCTGCCTTCCATAGCCAATTCAATGGAGCGTTCATCATGTAATATTTCGCGCAACTTCTCTCCTGAAGGAATACCACCGGCTTTTGCCCATGAATCTGCAAAGGTAGGTAATCCGCAACGTTCACGTACTTTATTCAAATAGGACAGACTGGCAGTACTCAGTGTGCCGCTATATTCGAAATCCGCTTCTGCATAACTCAGATAGAGTTCGGCCAGACGCATATAAGGAAAGCACCAACGGTTGTAGGTTATTTGATCGGTAGTCCTATTATAGGTATCATATTTAGACACCCATTTCTGACAATAATAACCGTTGTCCGTTTGATACTCATCCTTGGCATTGCCATTATTCTGCTGCATTTCACCACGTCTGCATTTGAGCACTATTGTCTTTCCCTGCACGTCATAATTTCCACGATCAAAGCCAATAGAGGCATAAAAGCGCGGATCACGATTCCTGTGAAAACGTACCGTACTATCACCTGGTGCAATGGAATACGGATCAAGCTTCTTAGTCTCGGGGTCATCTGCCCAAGGTAGACCGTTCTTGGTATAATACCTACTCACACAATCCCACGTCGGGAATAAGGACCCTCTAAAACCTTTGGTCGAATAACTTGTAAATTCAACACGAGGAGCCATATTCTTGATACAGTAGGAAATAGTTCCCTGTTCAGCAAAGCCAAACAGGACTTCATTCCAGTTAAATCCGCTACCACTGATCCCATCACCGACAAAGGCTTCATGATAGTTTTTCTTCCCTTGCTCCAAGTCATTGGTCGAATTTCCATAAAGTTTGTAACCGTTCTCTTCGCAAAGGTCTATGGCCTCTTTGGCAGCATCCATCGCTCTCTTCCACTTTTCCCGGTCATAAGTCTGGTTAATCAGAAAAGTGCCGTCGGGGTTTTTAAAGTCGGAATAAAACTCACTATTCCCATTGACTAACGGCGAGGCGGCATAAAGCAACAGCCGAGCCTTGAAAGCCAAGGCAGCAGAAGAGGTAGCCCTGTTTCTCTTACTTGAATCCCATACGCCAGGAAGTAATCTAGCTGCTTCCGAATATTTATTGGCAATGAAATCGACACATGTATCATAAGGAGAACGGGAGGTCATCATCTCGGCCGGAGAACTTTCCATTGGTATTTCCTTGTCAATAATAACTATCGGTCCATAGTACTCCAGCATGATCTGATGATAATACCCGATCAAAAACAGCACTTCACCTTTCCACCAGCTCAGGTTTTCGGGGGTAATGTCCGATACCCTATCCAGATTATTAAGCACATTATAGCAATTGCGGATACTTTCCCATACTGCTTTCTTCACAGCACCCTGCGGATAAGATTTTGCTGTATTGCTCCATAATGAGTAATAAGTCGTTGTTGGGGATTCTTCCCCATAAACCAGACTGCGGAAATGAAACCAGCGCGTTGTTCCTCCTTTGCTCGTTATGATTTCGTTTCCTCCGGTAAAATCAGGAAATTGTTGGGGATGGAAATAGTTAGGGATATTCGCGTAGCAAGACAGTACCATTCCTTCAGCCTGATATTGTGTCCGGTAGATATCATCCACGGTAGCAGTACCTTGCGGAACCACATCAAGAAAATCACATGATGCCATCATTAAACAGCCGATTGCCGACAGGCATAACTTTGTATATATATTTTTCATAACTTATTCTGTTCTTAATTAATAATGAAACTGAATCCCGATCTTGGCCGTGCGCTGTAGCGGATATTTCAAACCATTCCCACTTCCCATTTCAGGATCCCAGGTACTGAACGGAGAGAATGTCAGCAAATTAGTACCTGCTGCATACACACGCAGCCACGGGAAGAAGGAATAGCCCAGTTCGGCATTCTTCAGGCGCAGGAAAGCTGCGTTACGTAGGTAATAAGTGCTGGTTTGCGCATTGTTCGTGATAAATTCGGGTGATAATCGGGGATAGGCGGCACCGGCTACATTATTGCTTTCCGACCAGTGGTCATCAACGATATACTGTGCAATGTTATATCCTTTATGGCCCGCTTCGCTGAACGGATGAATATCGCTCATCATTAAACTGACTTTGGCCACTCCCTGGAAAAACAGAGACAAATCCCACTTTTTATACTTCAACGTTCCTCCAAAACCATAGATAATCTCCGGAATTTCAGGATTGCCGATAATCGTCCTGTCATAACCATTCACCACGTTATCACCATTCAGATCTTTATATTTAATATCTCCCACCGTATAATTTCCGAACGACTGTTTGGGAGATCTGTCTATTTCCTCCTGAGAAGTAAACAATCCGTCAGACACATATCCCATAATACTGTTTATCGGGTGTCCGATTCTTGAAGAATAGGGTTCTACATTCACCGGTTCGTCTATCTCCGTAATCTCATTATGCGCATAGGTCAGACTACCGTTCAGGCGGAGCACCCAATCTTTGCCAATTACTTTGCTGTATGCTACACTCATATCCACACCCTTATTCTTTACCGAGCCAATGTTGGCATAAGGCAGCATACCTGTCACTCCCATTGTTGAAGGGACGGACGAACGTTGCATAAAAATTCCACTACGGTCTTCCTTGAAATAATCAATGGTTATATCCATAGATTCAAGAAGGGTCATATCGACACCTAAATTCAGCTTTTTCGATTTCTCCCATGTAGCGTTCGCATTACCATAAATATTTACAAGCGGCCCATTCACGCGGGTACCGCTACCAGTCCACCAATCCAAATTATTATTCATACTGACTTCTGTTACATAGGGAAAGCGAGTGGCAAGCGCATCATTTCCGGTCAATCCATAAGTAGCTCGGATTTTCAGAGTGGAAACTGTTTTTTTTAACGGTTGGAAAAACTTTTCATTAGAAATAGTCCATCCTAGGGCAATCGCAGGGAAGAATCCGAAACGATGCCCGCTTCTGAAATTCTCCGAGCCATTATAACCAAAGGTAGCCTCAAGCAGGTAACGCTGACCAAAACTGTAGGTCAGACGTCCGGCCATCCCTTGCTCACGGTAAGGAAGAAGATCTTTTTCAGCTCCGCCGTCCTTCACTTTCTTGGTTTCTTTCATGTGGTAAACAAGGGTAGCTCCCACATCATGTCCACCAAACTGGCGTGAGTAGTCCAGCGCTCCCTGTAAAGACCAGACACTCTCTGTCGGATCACGCCCGGAATTGCTCTTCAGATAAGGTTCTCCCGGCTCACCGATAGTCGAAGTCTTATAAAGGTAGTTTCCCTGATCATCCATCGTATAGTCATCAGATACTTTATAGTAGAAAGGTACAATCCAATGATCCAGCCAGTTAAAACTGTAATTATAGAAAGATGCCAGTCCGGTGAGTTTTAACCCTGGTGTGACAAACTTCAAGTCCTGTTCGAGATTGAAAGCGGTCGTCATATAGACATAATTTCGTTCCGTATAACCTTCACTCAATTTGGCGTAAGGATTCGGCTCTGATTTTCCCACATCCCACGGATCATTGCTACCGTAGCGGATGTATGTATCCCCTGGTTCAGCAGGAAGTGTAGCAGGAAAACGTACGGGATTCCCATGCATGGAATAGGCGAACAAATTCCGGGTACTTGTTTTGGGGGCATGGTGGTAGAACAACTGCGTATTCATATTTAGCCCCACTTTCGTCGTAGAGGTAACACGGGCTGTCACATTACTCTGAAACAGGTATTTCTTGTTGCGCATACCCACATCAAGCTTATCTTCCTTGGGTTGCCGGATGATACCATTTTCATAGAAGATTCCAGCATTCAGGAAGTAATCCACATTTTTGCTTCCGCCCTTGATGGAGATATTCAAATTCTGATTAACGGCGAAGTCTTTGAACAACATACTGTACCAGTCATTGTTTGGGAACAGGTAGGGATTTGCATTGGCACGTGTTTTATCTATCTTATCCCGGCTATAGAAAGGCTCATACTCTTGGTTATTGGAAATAGCCTGATTATAAACGGCTTCATTATACATATCCATGTAAGTCGGGCCATCTGCCATTTTCTGCACATAGGTAGGCATGGAGAAAGTATTATCAAAGCGGATATCTACAGACATTTTCTCGGAAAGCTGTCCTTGCTTGGTAGTAACGATGATAACTCCGTTAGCCCCCCGTGAGCCGTATAGGGACGTTGCCGTAGCATCTTTCAGCACAGAAAACGACGCGATAGATTCTGGAGGAATATTGTTCATCATCGTAGCGTTGATTTCCACACCGTCAAGTATGATCAGCGGTGAGGTATTCGAACCAAAAGTTGATATACCACGTATATAGAATTTCGCCTCATCAGAGCCTGGTTCACCCTGTGTTTGTACGGCGATGATACCTGGAACGTTCCCGGCAAATGAAGTACTAAGATTACTGGATGTCATCTTCAGGTCTTCCGGCTTCACTGCCTGCACAGCTCCCACGAGGGATTCTTTCTTTTGTTTGCCAAAACCGACCACGACCACTTCATCCAGCATCATACTCCTGTCCGGAGTCAAATTAACGGAAATGAACTTCTTATCTTTTACCACTACCGTTTTCTTCTGGTACCCAACATATGAAATGGTCAATGATGCGTTCTTTGCCAACTGTATAGTGAATATACCGTCCACATCTGTTATAACCCCGTTCTGCGTTCCACTTTCCAATACGGTAGCTCCAATAACAGGCTCTCCGTTTTCGTCTCCCACATATCCTTTCGTTTCTGCTTTTACTTCTTTTTGCTGGCTCTCGTCGATCTTTCTATTATCTGCCGCCGTTACAACGGAAACGGGAAATAATGTGAAGGCTAACCATAACAGGATGCAACAGCTTTCGCTGGTAAGGCATCCTTGTTTTACTTTACAGTTCATATATCAATAGATTTTTTGATTAGTAGTGTAGATTTTTCTCTGAAATACAGGGAGGTGTGTCGTAATGCACGATGTACCCTCTTTTTTATTCATTACTATACAACTCTGTTCATTTTCTTTTCTATTATTCATTGTGTGTGCAATTTATTTTATAATTATTTCTTTGACTTTATATAAATTACAGTACAAATTCTCAAACTAAGAATCGTTTATATATACGATAGGAAAACAACTCTCTCTTCCGCCCGAAGGCTGGCTGGCAAAAAAAAGTAAATACCTTGTCATACATCAAATTTAGTTGTTAATATATTTGCAAAATTACCCGGAACAACTCGGATAAAATATCAGAAAATGACCTGATATTATAAAATTTAAAGCAAAATACATATTACTAGTGCGATATGAAATCTTTAGGCAGTACTCCGAACTGTTTTTTAAAACAGCTTGAAAAATAGGAGGGGGTACTGAACCCTACCATGTAAGAGACTTCCACCACTCCATAGGTTCCTTCTTTCAGTATGGAAGCTGCCTGCTTCAAACGGAAAAGGCGGAGATATTCGTTCGGACTCATATTTAGGATTCCTTTCAATTTCCGGTAAAAGTTGGAACGTCCCATATTCATTGCATCCGCTATATCATCAATTTGCAGGTCCGTATTATCAAGATGGCGTAATACATACTCATTTAACTTGCTAATAAACATCTCATCGGCCTTTGTCTGCGCCATTGCATCTGCTTTGATAAAAGGAAATTCAATAAAGTGACGGCGTAATCTTTCCCGATTACTCAACAGATTTGCTACATTGGCACGAAGATACTCCATAGAAAACGGCTTTTCAATATACGCATCCGCCCCTTCTTCAAGTCCTTCGATTCTTGATTCCAGATTAGTTTTAGCTGTCAATAATATTACAGGAATATGACTATAGTCCAGATTTTGTTTCAGATGCTTGCATAATTCAACCCCGTCCATCAGAGGCATCATAATGTCACTTATTATCAGATCCACAGATTTCTGTTCAAGAACGTCCAACGCCTCGACCCCATTTTCCGCAATCAGTACATGATACAATGAAGACAATTGCCTGAACACAAAAGCAAGCATATCCTTATTATCTTCTACAACCAATATGGAAGCAACCTCTCTTTTATCTTTATCAGAAACTTCACGATCTTCATCATCATACCCAGGTTTCTTATGTTGTTCTTCCGAATCATCCGGAAGTGTCTGGTGTAATATTGGAATGGAAAGAATGAAACGGTTACAATCTAGCTCCCGGTCCATCACCAGCATACCTTGATGCAACTCTGCCAAGTAACGAGCCATAGCTAATCCGATGCCTGTGCCCGAGACAATATCTTTCCCGTCCCGGTATTGGACAAAAGCTTTAAAAATATTTTCACGCATTTCGATAGGGACTATATTCCCATCATTACTCATAGAGATAGTGAACACCTCATTCTTCTCATCAACAGACAAATGGAGATAAACGTATGTCCGGGCATATTTCAATGCATTAGCAAACAGATTACTGAGAATTTTGGTCAAAGCCTCTTTGTCAACAGAAGCCAACAATTCTTCCTCTGGAACTTCTACTTCAAGTTTAATTCCCCTTTGCTTTGCCAAAGTGGTGAAATACTTATAAACAGAGTGGACGATAGTACCGATATTATATTCTTTCGGATTCAATTTAAAACCTTTATTTTCCGCTTTACGGAAATCAAGTAATTGGTTTATCAGGTTCAGTAACCTCTCCACGTTCTGATCCATAATTTCCAATTCCATCCTTACATTTTCGGAGAGTTCCCTATCAGCAAGTACATTCTCCAATGGGCACTTTATCAGTGTTAAAGGAGTACGGATTTCGTGTGCCACATTTGTAAAGAAATCTATCTTAGTGGTGTAGAGTTCCTGCTCCTTTTCCTGTTCGAACTTCTCCATCTCTTTACGCTGCTTTTCAATAGTACGCTTCCTTAAATAAAAGAAGAGGGCGAAAAATGTACCGAGTATCAATAGGATATAAATCAGGTATGCCCATACGGATAAATAAAACGGGGGCAATATCCTGATCCCCAATGTGCGTACATCTGGATTCCATACACCATCACTATTCGCACCTTTCACGCGTAACATGTATGTCCCATAAGGTAAATTGGAATACGTAATAGGGCCCTTACCCGCTGTATGCCATTCGGAATCATACCCTTCCAGTCTATATAGCAGTGTATTCATGCTCGGTGACTGATAACTTATCGCAGCTATCCTGAAGGAGAACGAATTCTGATTTGACTGAAGTTCGATATGGTTTGACAAAGTGATACTTTGTTTCAATGGAGAGCCTTTTTCTCCGACTACCACCTTTTTATTAAAGAGCATAAAATCGGTAATCAAAACAGAGGGTAAAAAATCATTATCAATAAAGGAGGAGGGGGCAAAGGAGATGAAACCGTTAATACAGCCAAAATAAATCCGTCCATTCTTATCCTTATAGCTGGACTGGTAATTAAACTGGTTACTCAGCAACCCATTAGCAACTGTATACACTTTAAAACTGGAATTCTTCGGGTTAAAATGCACCAGCCCTTTATTGGTTGAAACCCAGAACAATCCCTTTTCATCTTCTTCAATCCGATAAATGACGTTGCTTGGCAGACCGATACCGTCATAACGGACAAAGGTGTTGGCGGAAGGCACAAAGCGGCAGAAGCCACCTCCTTGTGTGGTAAACCATAGCTGATTTTGACTGTCTTCAAAAATACTCAGCACCTTATTGGATGGAAGGGTGGACGAGTCTGCTTCCTCATGTACGAAATGTTCCCAACCACCTGTACGGACATTCTTTTTATAGACGCCATCGGCATAAGTTGCCAGCCATAAATTCCCCTGCTTATCCTCCTTTATATAATAAACAAACGTCCACCCAAGTTCGGGGACGCGTTTAAAACGTTCCGTATCTGGGTTGTACCGAAACAATCCTATTGTTGTTCCAAGATACAGATCGCCCGCAGTTATCCGGCAGATAGAAAAGATATCACTTGCAATATTATCATAGTGCTTTACAGCGTATGTCCTCAAATCAATACGCTTCAATCCTTTTGCAAAATTCCCAACCCACAGATAATCTCCGTCCAAATACAATCCGTGAACATTATGATAAATATCCGGATGAATGAACGGTTCGATTTTTCCAGTACTAGGATAATAATGGAAAAGCCCCTTATCTTCTGTACCTATCCAGAGTGTGCCGTCATGGGCGGCACAAAACTCCCGCACCCTTTTTCCCATTTTGTTTGATTCTTTCTGGGGATAGACTTTATCAAAGTAGGTATATTGCCGGGGGTAATAATTCACACCCCCAAAATAAGTCCCTATCCACATTCCGCCTTCACGGTCTTTGAGAATCGAATAGATGGCATTGTCAGAGATTGAATAGGGATCACCGTTGACGTTCTGCAAGTGGATGATTTTTGCCGTGTGCAGATTATAGATATAAAGTCCCGATTCGGTTCCTATCCATAATTCGTCATCTGAATAAAATGCAAGTTCCCTGATATAAATATCACCTCCCAATTCATCCTTGGAAAGAAGGGTACGGATAGTCTTATTAGTTAGGTTCACTTCTTTCAGTCCGAATACAGTTCCCACATACATGCAATTATAGGGTCCGGGGAGCAATTTATAGATGTATTCATCTCTGAAAGACACTTTTGAATCTTCTGGAAAAATCGGAGTTAAAGTTTTAAGCTTGTCTTTTGAATAATACAGATTTCCATCACGTATGTCCAACCAGCAGACATCGTCCGAATCAAAATAGAGTTGGCCGGAAGTTTTAAGGTTCAGAGTACCGGACCCGTCCGACTGATAATTAACCAACTGGCTATCCTGGGGATTGTAATAGAAGATTCCCCGCGTCTGAGTTACAACCCAGATACCTCCTTTCTGGTCCCCAGTTATCAGATTGACCGTACAGTCTATATCTATGTTTGGATTACTTATCAGAGTAAAATGCCTGACCTTTTCCATTTGTGGGCAATAGACATATAGGCCTACGTCTGTCCCAATCCATATTTGCCCAAGATTGTCTTCATACAAAGAAGTGATGAAATTATTGCCCAAGGTTCCGGATTCTTTCATGAAAGTCCGAAAAGAGATACCATCATACCGGTCAAGACCATCCTTCGTCCCAAACCACATAAATCCTTGTTTATCCTGAAGGATGGCATGGACCGTATTCTGGGATAATCCATTATTGATATCAAGTGAACGGAATGCATATTGTCCTTCATTCAGAACGGCAAGGGAATAAAGAGGCATCAAAGAAAGAAGTATTAATATAACTAAAATACGTAGTCTCTGCATTGTCTTAATTGTTAGTTTCATTAATTAACATACAACAGGATATAAGAATATCCTGAAAAGTGGATATCAGAGCTATTTCAACAGTATATTCTCAGTACGTCCCGGTGTCAGCAATTCCCAAAGGGATGCTACCGTCCAACCGGGAGCAAACATGTCATTATAATATCCTTTTCCATTCCTTCCATAATCCCAGTTGGTGTGCTGGATCACTTCCGGATAATAACCAACTTTTATCACTCCACACATATGTCCTTTATAAGGAAGTAACTGGCACATGGAAGTAGAAATGACTTCAGCAAAATCAGAGAAACGAGGTTCATTATACTCTTTGGAAAGCCAACGGAGCACATCGGCAAATTCAAAAATAAATACATCAATATGATTATTCTCCACCGAGACATTTCCCCAGCCGCGAGTTTTCAGACCGATATCACCCAACATCTGCCCGGGAGCAAACGGAACGTCCCAGACGTAATACCAGGACAAGGCAAAATAAGCCGCTTTTCGTGTCAGAGAGGCATAGTGGTTATGTTCCGTACCATTTGTTATCAATGATAAATAGTAAGTTGCCGTAGCGGTATAGAGGGAAGCTTCCTTATCCTCACAGTTTGCATCCAGCGTAGAGGAGAAATAGTCAGCCTTTGATATAAGCTCTTTTTCCAGATATTCCGCAGTACGCCGGGCAGCGGACAGATAGCGTTTGTCCTTAAAATATTTATATCCCATAACCAGAGGTAATGTAGCGGATGGAGTACTTCCTCCACTTCCGTCAACAACTGTAAAGTCATCATGGAATTTACGTGGAAAACTTCCATCTGGATTTTGCAGTTGCAAGAACATATCGAGCATTTTCTTTAAGCGTTGTTCCCAATCAGGATGGTGACGTTTATACTTCTGTTCATAATTCAGATAATGAAACATGGCATAAATTCCTTCCGACTGACGACGTATGCTATGCACTGGGCGTTCTTCTTTCACATCACTATCATTTTCCAGATTTACCCATTCACGCAAATAACCGGTTTCCGTAAAGCCATTTTCTAAGTAACTATCAAATATCTTTTTACTGCTAGCTGCAAGGTCATCACGTCCATTCTCATTGCCAAACTCCCATGCATTGAAAGCGTTTAGAAGTACGCGACCGACAAAACCTATCTCTGCTACATTCATGTTGGCACAGGCTGCCACTTTCATTTCAGGGCTGGAGTAATAGGCAAGAGCTTTGTCCCCAACAAAACTTTCCACAAAATAATTGCTCAGCACTCCTTTTATCTCTTCTGGAGAAAAAGGTATTTTCACAGGTTGGGGACGGTATGTATCATAACAATATTCCCAAGTATGGCAAATAAAATCTGAGTAGTCTGTAGCCTGCCCCTCAATAAATTCCCAGGTCAGGAGTACTGTTTCTCCTTTTTTTAGATATTGGAAAGATGTAACCTCCGGAGCCAGCGTCAACTTACGAATATAGGTTTTAGGAGCTTCTCGGTAAGGAAATCCAAAAGATAGTGTTGATGTTCCGTCATGGCTCTCAAAGCCGGTGAACCCTAGGGACGTTTTGCCCGAGAGGATGATTTCGCCTGTTTGGTGGGTAGCAAGGGCATCCCATTGAAAATCGTCCTTGCGTGCCACAGTCATATAACGTCCATCTTTCTGATTGAAGATACCGGTAAGGGGTGAGCTCAGACGATCCTCACGTACCAGCCAACTCTCTGATATATGAAATGAAGGAGCACCTTTAGGAGAACGTAAATTGCGACTATACCAGAATCCTGGTAGATAAAACATACAGTCATTATGTCGGAAGCCTGTTTTCAACTGTTGTTGATAATTAAAGTACACGTCTTCCAATGCCGTAATACTTACTACCATTACACATTTAACATTGTCACGTTCTATTCTCTCTGTAATGATTAATGGTATTTTTTCTTCAGACTCTAACAGATAGATTCCCTTATCATCAACGGCTCCTTGAAAAGCAAGGGAATAGTTTCGTGATTGATTACCGGGAACCTTCAAGGAGACTTGTGCAGATATTCTTTTATATATATCATTAACAGTCCTAGCATCAATAGTAATAGTACAGATCATCAGGCAACAAAGCATACATCTTAATTTTGTCATATAAATCAGATAATTTAGTTTATTAATATTCTTTTAATTTGCGTTCCAAAATTAGGATATTACGTATACAAAGAATGTGATTTTTTGAGCAATTATTATAAGATTTCAGTAGAATTCATAAGAAACAGCCCATTAAGTATTTATTTTTTTAATCCTCTATTAAGATCCCATTACAATATACACTTATATTTTTATTGGGATATTTAATACTACAAATGTAAATGTGTCAGAATGCGGGCACAACCTCAGGTCCCTAGCCTTTGTATTGACGAGACTTCTTTAAGCTGCGGAGAATTATATACTGTTGTCACTAATCGTGCGGGACGTGGTGGCAGAGGTACACTTGTGACCATGATACGTGGCACGAAGTCTGAAGACGTCATAAAGGTGCTTGAAATGATTCATGTCTCCAAGCGCAAGACAGCCAAAGAGGTCACTTTAGATCTTTTGCCGACCATGATGCGGATCGTCTGAACGGCTTTTCCCAATGCCACTATGACAAGTTATCGGTTTCATGTACCTTAATTCCGCAATACTATTGTAAATTAAATCTTTTAAGTAGAGGTTGTGTCAAAACGCTGACACACCTCTTTTAAATGCTATTTAATGCGAAATTACAAAAATACGCATTTAGATGGAGGCAAACTGTTTGCGCCATTGGCTAGGTGACATGCCCGTTTTTTGTTTGAATATACGATAAATCCATGTGTGGGATGAGAAACCGCACTCTGTGGAAATAGCGTCAATGCTATATTCGGGGTTGGCTTTCATCATGCGAACAGCCTCATTAAAACGAATGTCGCTAAGCCAGGTTCTAAAATTGGTGTATTCTGACTGATTGAAGTATTCTGTCAGTTCGTTTTTCTTGTATCCCAACTTGGTAGCTAGCGAATAGATGTTAACTTCATAGTCCTTATAAAATCCCTCTTCACACCATTTCTTGAGGGCTAATTCTATTTCCATCTTTCTATTAGCTGTCAAGATATTTGTGCCATGAGTGTTCTTGCCGTCTTTCATGTCTTCTGCTTCCGTGACTTTTGCTTCTGCGTCATTTTCCTCAGGAATGACTTCTTTGGGTGTGATGTAATAGCCCATAGCAATGAAAGTGTGGACGAAAAAGATGACAGAGAGTAATATCAAGGGACCTATTATATATAATAAGGTATTGAAGAGGATTGCTACAGGAAGGAGTCCAGCAGCAAAGTATAGCAAAATGATGCTGGCTTGCGAATAGCGCACGTATGGAATCAAGTCGATTCCGAAATTCTCCATGAGCTTCTGCTTTCGGGCTTTTGTTTCTTTGCGAATGATAAGAATAAAATATGCCATGCTAGCCACAAAAAGACCGAGCATCACATAGAGCATATTGCCAATGTGTAAACTTTGACTTTTGAACATGCCAATGACGAAAACTATGGCGATGAGTATGTATGCCATCATACCACGTAAACAATACCGTCGCACTTTGTTGCCTGTGCTCTCTATGTTGATTATGGAGAGAGTGATGGCAAATGCCACTGGAGTATAGAACAATATGTTGAATGCTGCGCCCACATCGGTACCTTGTGCACGGAGTCCATGAATCATCTGTAAGAGGTAGTGGACGGAGAAGAATAGCATGGATGCAACGAGAATCCATCTTGATATTTCGTAGCGCCACACCTTCCATCTCACCTGCAAACTTGCCATGGCTAATTGCAATGCTAGCATGGCTGTAATGACGCAACATACAAGTTGTAATATGAATAACGATTTCATAGTATTGTTATTACCTTAATTCCGCAACACTATAAATTTTAACTTTTATAATATCCTGAACAACAAAAAGTTCTTGGACAAGCCAAGCGGCAAAGCCGAGCGGCTCAGGATTTTGTCATGTCAAAGGATTCACTTAACTTAGTGTTGCAAAAATAGTCAAACAAAACCTCATCAAGCATGGTAAAAGTACAAATAAAATCCGAGAAACTCACATCTTTTGGTGGTATATTTCCAATTATGGAGAAATTCGACAGGATGTTGTCTTGTACAATAGACTCTACTTTAGGTTTGCGTAGCAAAGTGTATGGCTATCAATATAGCGAGATAATACGTTCTCTGATGTGCGTATATTTCTGTGGAGGGTCATGTGTCGAAGACGTGACCTCACACCTTATGGAAGCACTTTGCTTGCATCCACCCCTCCGTACATGCAGCGCAGACACAATACTTAGGGCCATTCGTGAATTGACCACACCGAATCTGACCTACAGGTCTGATTCGGGCAAAAGCTACGACTTCAACGTGGCTTCCGACCTTAACAATCTGCTTGTCAATGCATTGCTGGCAACTGGACAGTTGCTGCCAGACAATGAATATGACTTTGATTTTGACCACCAGTTCATTGAGACGGAGAAATTTGACGCAAAAATAACCTACAAGAAGTTTACCGGTTACAGTCCAGGAATAGCAACGGTCGGCGATGTCATCGTCGGGATAGAGAACCGCGACGGCAATACCAATGTCCGTTTCCATCAGGAAGACACTCTAAAACGTATTTTTGAGCGTTTGGAGAATGCCAGAATACATATAAACCGTGCGAGGATGGATTGTGGCTCATGCTCTGAGGCTATGGTGGAAATGGTGGAGAAGCACAGTCGGCATTTTTATATCCGCGCAAACAGGTGTGTATCGTTGTATGACGATATCTTTGCCTTGCGCGGATGGAAGACCGAATACATAAACGGTCACGAGTTTGAGATATGCTCCATCATTGCAGAGAAATGGGTCGGCAAAGCGTACCGCCTTGTCATACAGCGGCAAAGAAGCATCAACAAGGAACTCGACCTGTGGGAAGGGGAATATACATACAGATGCATACTGACAAATGACTATACTTCGACAGACCGTGACATCGTGGAGTATTACAACAAGCGTGGCGGTGCTGAGCGTGTATTGGACGACATGAACAACGGCTTTGGCTGGAAACGGCTGCCAAAATCGTTCATGGCGGAAAACACGGTGTTCCTGCTTCTGACCGCTTTAATACGAAACTTTTACAGACACCTCATATCTGACGCAAACATGAAGAGCTTTGGACTTAAACGCACAAGCAGAATCAAAACTTTTGTATTCAAGTATGTTTCTGTCCCTGCAAAATGGATTAAGACTGCAAGACAGCACATACTGAACATATACACAAGCAATGATGCATACATGATGGCCTTCAAATTTGATTTTGGGTAGCCTCAAATCTTCGTGGCCTTTTGCGTATTGCCTCAAGTCGCATCATGGGGTAAGGGGATTTTGTCTCTTGCGACTGCACCATTAGGGTTCTTTACGAAAACGAGTCGTTTTAGAGAGGTATCTGCAACCCCAGATATCAAAAATATTACAGGTTGCGGATTTTAGGATGTACAAAAGCTCTTTTATGAGGCAATTGATGAACTCAGGATTACTTATCGCTGAAGGGCACGGGATTTGGAGAGCGGAGAGCGATGAAATTCAGTGGCGCAGAGAGTAAAATAATAAAAAAGTTGGATTTTTATTGACGCGAATCAATTCTTTTAGTATTTTTGCCTTGTCTTTTACCAAAAAAGATTAATAACAGTAAGCGTTAGGCATTATCCATGTTCAGGAAATCCCCAATTTCAAGATAACAACTGAATAATACATTGGACGCTCCACGGGCTATGTATCTTATTAGTATATATAGGCGTGGGGCTTTGTGTATTATATGTTGTTGAGTATGGGGA
>ENA-ORRR01001196-ORRR01001196.1-human-gut-metagenome-genome-assembly--contig:-NODE-1196-length-18307-cov-3.21954_pt1 | contig 18307 bp, 20 predicted proteins | sample MGYA00242182_ERZ509148 | MGnify/ENA primary metagenome ERZ509148 (study PRJEB26280, sample SAMEA2338674) | human gut metagenome | biome: human gut; feature: human-associated habitat; material: faeces... | reverse complement strand
ATATTGTCCTTGATAATTTCCTCATACACACTGTATGCGTCTGTCGCTTCCTTTCGCTTCCGTTCCGGCGGCTGTGCCGCGTCCTCTAAGGGAGAGGGATTTAGGGAATGGAAAGGAATGGAATGGGTACTTGATATATCTGTATTTAATTTTTCTTTTTTTGGTAAGTTAGTTTTTTGTATCTCTTTATTTAATTGCGTTGGATTTTCCGACGTCGGGTTATCCGGTGTCGGATTTTCCAATATCGGCTTATCCGCTGTTGGATTTTCCAACGTAGGTTTTTCCAATGTTGGTTTTTCCAATGTAGGTAAATCCAACTTAGGCGGTTGCTCATAGATAACATACGTTGTACCGCGTAAGCGTCCTTTCTCATCACGTTCCCTTGACCGCTGTATATATCCGGCATTTTCCAGTTCCCGTACTGCTTCCCGGATAGCGTCAATCTTTTCCCGGTTGATAAGGGACAGCCCTGCAAGGGTGTAGTCCCAATCTTCGGGAAGTGAGAGCATTTGCGACAACAAGCCCTTTGCCTTTAGGGAAAGTTCCTTGTTGCGTAAATGGTGGTTGCTCATAACCGTATAACCTTTGTTCTTTTCCACGCGGAAAACTGCCATAGCTTCATCACTCCTTTGGTTGGATTTGTTACGCAGTAGAAACGCGGTTTTGAGGGAAAAGGTATCAACCCTTGCCTTTCTCATTTCCGCGCTCTAAGAGCCGCATAAATCAAGGCTTTATTTGCCCTTACTGCGTAACATGAGGGCATAAAAAAAGCAGCGTTCCTGTTCTCCTGTGTGGGAGTGAGAAACGCCGCCTTATAGGTGGTGCTTATTTTATTTTTTCTTTTCGACGTGCCGCGTAAGGTGGTGTAGTGGTTTATCCGGCAGCTTCGCAGGTGCTTTTGCATATCAAGGCTCAATTCGTTAAAAGTAGTAAATGAGTAGTAAAATCAATCTGCAAACCTGCGAATATGCCCGTAAATCAAGCATTTTTCAAGACAATCAACTAATTTTCGCTAAAAACTGCAAACCTTATTTTAACAAGCAACTCGTTCACACACTCATGCCCAATGATGCCGCGTGCTTTATCAAAGTTTGAAAGCCGTTCTTCATAAGAGTACATATGTTTACCTCCTTGCAGAGGTCCAACTTTTCGTCCGCAGCCCCAGATGAGCAGCTATGAATTTGCTCGTTTTATGGAAACGGCAGATGGAAAGTCCCGCAAGGAGAATATCGCTAGGGTTCCCAGCGGCGAGTCCGGCGAACCGATCATCTATATGGAAGTTGACAGTCAAACCGCAAAAGAGTGGAAGCGTGAAAACAACAGGGCCTGTTATCTACAGAAAACCATGAATGCATTGGGCATCGAGGTGATCTCCTACAATGTTTCTCCTAACGCTGAGGATCGGGAAGTAAATGGAGATGCCTTGCTGGAGAACCCTGATTGCCATGTGGAGGACGATGTCCTTCGCAGCATTCTCACGGAGAATATGCTCGATGCAATGTGCCATTTGTCGGAGATTGAGCAGAAAGTAATCACCCATCTGTATTTATCAGATGATCCTATGACCGAATACGAATTTGAAAAGGCTTTCGGTGTCAAGAGGTGCACGGTCCACTATTACAAAGTAAGTGCGTTAGAGAAGCTCAGAGAAATGCTGAGTGAAAATGTTTAAGGCAGTTACTAACAATTCACGGAAAAATTCAGCAACTGGTTAGTAGAAGGACTATTTTCATTATAGAACAGGAGAACACAATAAAGAAAACAGGTCCTATCTGTCTACATACACACCGAAAAACACGCATAAATCGAAGCAGGAAACGCTCTGGAACGGAGGGCAGCCATGGATGTATTTTTGATCTTCCCGAAATCAAAGCAGGCGCAGCAGGAGCTTGGGCAAGAGCTTGCAAAATTTCAGGCGGATCAGGCGCGGAAAAACATCCAAAAGCTGCCCTGCGGCACCGAGCAGAAGCTGGAACTGGTGGACGCCGCCGTGAAACATCTGAAAGCGCAGCAATAATACATAGCAAACGAGCAGGTCGGCATTCAACGCCGGTCTGCTCGTTTTTCATATGGATCGTTATTGTTTTTCTTCTTTCAGAAGCCTCTTGAACAGCGTGGGATAATTGCTTGCGCCGTGGGCAATGTGGTACACATAAACCGTTTCAGCGATCAGCCGGTACACGCAGATATACTTTCCGGCGATCACATATCTGTATCCGCCGTTTCGCAGTTCTTTATCCTGCGGGATATGGCCGGACAGCGGAAACAGCTCCAGCCGGAAAGCGTGTCTAAAATCAGATTGGTAATGTTTCTCGCTGAGTTTGCTCCTACAAGGTTCAAGTGAAGCTGTGCGATTTCTTCAAGCTCCCGCTGAGCGCAAGGTTAGTCACGCTGATAGATTACTTCCAACCGTTTTCTGGATTCCACCAGTGTGTAGGCAGGTGCGCGGGAAAGCCGAGCGGTCTCTGCTGCCTCCAGCTTTGCGCGCAGCTTCAAGGTTTCCTCACGCTGTTCGGCTTTTTCATTTGCCAGATCAGAGACCATGCTGTAGTCGTTACACAGTGCAGTCGAAGATTTAATAATCATGGGTCTGTATCTCCTGAATGATTCTGTAATAATTCTATCGGAATTATCCGCAGCTTTCAAGACCCTGTTTGAAATACTTCTCCCATGTGGATTTGAAAATCTGCTTACGGTTTTGCTCCCAATGCTTGAGATTTCCAAGACTGACGCCCAGTTTGTCCGCATATTATTTTTGCGTCAGTCCCAGTTTCATTCGGATTGCCTTGATCTGGTTGCCCTGACCATTCCTCAGAAATAGATTGTAGTCATCCAGAAGCGTATCGACCGGCACTTCAAAAAGCTGCGCGATTTTCTCCATGTGCTCCGGCGGATAGAGGTCTTTGCCGTATTCTTCGTAGTGGACATAAGTGCTCCGGTCTATACCAGCGTAGTCGGCTACGTCTCTCTGCCGCAAGCCTTTCTGGTATCGAAGCCAGCGAAGCAGATCTTCAGTGTTCAATTTTATATCGACCGTATTTTCTACCAGCAAAGTTGCGCCAAAATGCACTTTTTCCTAGAAAAAGCCGAATTGATTAATTGGAAAGGCACGAAAACCTTTCAATTAATCAAAGGAGAAAACAGGTAAAATGAAACATTTTACTAACATTGAATTCGGGGCACGCCTCAAGAAATCACGTGAGTCCAAAAAAATGACGCAAGAACAGCTGGCTGAAGCATTGGGACTGGCATCTAAGCAGCATATAAGTCGTATGGAGCGCGGCAAATCGGGTTGCTCGATCGATCTGATTGCAGAAATCGCTCAAGTTCTCGAAATCAGCCTTGATTATCTGATTTTAGGAGACAAGTAGCCCTGCCAGGGCCACGCAAAGACGAGAGTTATCCTTTATAATATTACCATACGGTAATCCGTATATAGGTAAAGAGCACAACACTCTGCAATCATTTTGTTTTTACAGAATTTACTTGCACGTTGCTTTTTGTCGTACGGAGACGCCTTAACCATGTACCTTTAAAATTGCATAATCAATTAATCAAGAACAACCCGTGTTGGGGAGCTACATCAGCGACCGACCGCCACGATTGCCAAACGGCAGGAGCGAAAGTCAGCTGTAAGTTTCGGCTTGCCTCCGAAATATACCTATGATCCAACACGGCACAATGATACTTCTGCACGCAGCTCCGCGAGAACCGCGGAGGGGTGAAATTCCCATGAGGTCGAACAGCAATCGACCGCTTGATTGACTCCCTGTCGGCTTAATGCCGTTACTCTGAGGGGCGTCGAGAACAAATACTCAGACAACATAAGCAATTGTAATGAAATTCACCGTGGGTGGGAACTTTCCCGCCCACGTTACATAGAGGTGTATTTTATGTTTAACTCAAAATCTTGGAACTACCGCCGCGGTGACATTTATCTCGCCGATCTCGGCGATCATCATGGTCACATTCAAGGAGGCACCCGTCCTGTTGTTGTCGTTCAGAACGACTACGGCAACAGATTTGCACCGACCCTGATCGTCGTCCCGCTTACGACGGAAATTAAAAAAGCAGACATGCCAACACACTACGTCTTGCGGCATCAACGCGGTCTGGACAAGCCATGCATGGCCTTGGCCGAACAGATCCAGACAATACGTAAATCGCAAATCATCCGCTATTTGGGTCATGTGCGACCAATCCATATGTCGTGCATCGACCTAGGCATTCGCGAGAGCATAGGCCTGCCGCCACAGCACATCATCCGCATCATACCACCTAACGAGCAAAAGGAGTAATTTTTATGCAAAATATCGATAGTATCCCTATCAGCACCGACAAGCGTTGCTATACGGTCGCTGAGTTGCAGAAAATGCTGGGCATTAGCCGTGGAAGCGTCTATCAGCTGCTGAAAACCGGTCAGTTCCACTGGTTTAAAATCGGCACCGCAATCCGAATTTCCAAGCAAAGCTTTGACGAATGGCTTAATGGCCAATCCCGCTGATGTCAAGGATGTCGTGCCCCAACGCGACATCCTAACAATCCTAGTATACATCTGCTACGATATAGCCAGGTCCCGTGACCTGGCTATATTTTCAAAGGAGCTTTCCCCCATGACAAAAAAGAAAAAGACTACAATGTCCGTCCCGGAGATGCAGCGCCTACTTGGCCTGGGTAAAACCGATGCGTACTGGCTTGTTAAAAAGCAATGCTTCGAGACCGTCGTCGTTGCCGGCAAAATGCGGGTTGTCATCGATAGTTTTGAGCACTGGTATGCAAATCAGGTCAAGCATTCTAAGGTCCACGGACCGCCGCCGGGCAAAGAACTTCGCGCAAAATCCTACTCTCCGCAGGAGCTTGCGGAAGAGCTAGGCATAGGTGTCAGTACCATATACGATATTATTCAACGTTACAATATTAAAACTTTTAAAGTTGATAGCTGGCTTCGCATTTCCAAGCGCGATTTTTTAGATTGGTATAAAACGCAAACCAGATACCGTACCCGGGCCGACCAAGCACGAGATGCTGCTCTCGAAGCACAGACGATGACAATGCCCGAAGTTGCACAAATTTTAGGCATTCCTCGCAAGGCTGTTTACCACATCCTCCTTTATGGCCGAGATCGAGCCCAATTCGACTTTGTTTTTATCGCCGGCCGTCGGCGCGTGACCAAAGAGAGTTTCGAGCGCTGGCATGCCGACCAGAACAGGTTTGGCACCGAAATCGACAAAACAAAGTCGGTTTTTTCGATGCAGGAAGCATCTGTTCTCCTGCACATTACATATAATGATGTCCGCCAAATGATTCAAAGCGGCGAACTCGCCGCGGAGAAATGCGGCGCAAAGTATTTGATTTCGCGAGATGAAATCCAGTGGATTTTGCTCCAACAGGAAAATAAACATGAAATTTGAGGTGAAATAATGGCATCAATTGTTCATAGAAACAATCGTTTTCTTGTCGTGCATTATGAACACGACATATCCGGTAAAAACAAGCAAAAATGGGAAACGTATCGAACCCTGGCTGACGCAAAGCGTCGTAAAGCAGAGATCGAGCGTCGTCAGGAGCTTGGCGTTATGAACGTTCCCACCTGCAAAACGGTGGCCGATCTGCTTAAAGAGTATGTCTCCCTTTACGGGACAACTACATGGTCGCTATCGGTCTATTCCTCAAACACGCGTTTGATACGGAATTACATCAATCCAGTCATCGGTAAGATGAATTTGTGTGAAATATCGCCGCGCATTCTCGAAAAATACTATCAGAAACTCCTACAAACACCCGCCGTTTCCCGCATCACGCAAAAACGTGGAACAAAGGATACCGGTTTCATCCAGCCGGCGACAGTCCGCAAAGTCCACAGTTTGCTGCGGAGCGCCTTCAATCAAGCTGTCAAGTGGGAGCTTATGGAGAAAAATCCAGCTCTCCATGCCACTGTTCCTAAGGCTGTACCCCAAAAACGCGAGGTCTGGGATGCTGAGACGATTTTTCTCGCACTCGATGTTTGCGATGATGCCCGTCTGAAGCTGGCAATCAATCTCTCTTTCGCGTGCAGCATGCGCATCGGTGAAATTCTCGGCCTCACTTGGGACTGCGTCGATATTTCTCCGAAAAGCATCGCAGACGGAACAGCATCCATCATTATCACGAAAGAGCTCCAGCGTGTCGACAAGACGGCCATGAAGTCCCTCGAGCAAAAGGACGTCCTCTTCATCTTCCCTCAGAGCTCGAAGCGCAACACGAGCATGCTCGTTCTGAAAAAGCCCAAGACCGAATCCAGCGTCCGCAAGGTTTTCATTCCGGCGACCGTTGCCCATCAGCTGGAATCATGGAAGCGCGAGCAGGAACGCACCAAGGAAGCTCTCGGGGGTGAGTACACCGACTACAACCTGGTCCTCGCCAACGGCTTGGGTCATCCGATGGAGCGGACACGCATCGCTGCACTTTTGAACGCGTTGATTGAAAAAAACGATCTGCCGAAGGTGGTTTTTCACTCCTTGCGCCACTCCAGCATCACTTACAAACTGCAGTTGACCGGCGGAGATATCAAGTCGGTCCAGGGAGACTCCGGTCACGCGCAAGCCCAGATGGTAACCGACCAGTACGCCCACATCATGGACAAAAACCGAAAAAACAACGCCGCGCTGTTCGAAGAAGCTTTTTACCGCGGCAAAGATCCGACTTCGCAAGAAGCATCCCCTACTGTTAACCCCACTCTCCCTTCCGGCATCGATCCGTCTCTTTTGAAAAAAATCTCCGATAATCCCGACCTGCTCAAAATTCTGAGTGCGATAGCCGGCAGTCTTTGATAACCTCCCCATCTAAGAGAGCACCCGTGATCAAGTGCTCTCTTTTCATTTGCTAATCGTTGTGGTATATTTAATATAATATCGGGACAGTATTGCTGTGAAAAATCAACTCTGTTTTCATGTAAAAACGTCTAATATTGGCGCGCGAAAAAAATACGCATCTTCCCCCGTATTAGAAAACGTCTAATAAACGTCCAATTTGCCTGTATCTTCCATGAACCGTGGTGAACATACAGCGACTCTACATCACGGAAATTCACTCATCGACCCACTCCCATGAACTCGGGTGAACACGGGCGAAACCGGCGGGGGGCTTCTCCTAAGCGTGGAGCCGAGGGTTCGACTCCCCTCTGGGACGCCAGCCAGCAACGTCGAAAATCTTTATTTTCGGCGTTGCATATATAAAAAGGTACGAAAAAACTCTTTCACTGTATGAGATAAATTTGAATATTGGTATGTACATAGAGCGTCTATTTTTTCCCGCATCAGGGATGGATAGGCGCTCTTTTTATGCCTAAAACCATGGGCAATTACAAGAGATCGGAGGCTGAGCGCTGATAAACGAATTGATTTTCCTCAAGGTTTAGAGTACAATAAAATTGTCGAAATTGCTCAAAACAGTTCAAGGAATAATACCTATTACGAATTACGATACCACACAGGAGACTTCTTTCATGCTTAAACAAGGCCTTTACGAGCAAGTGGTGAATACCGAAATCAAAGATGAGCTGCGTCAGCTGCCGGAAGACAGCAAACACATCGAAAAAATTGACGCAGCCGAGTCCTCCTCTGTCTTAACGCAGTACCTGTCCGAGGTCGTTCATAAAGGTCTTGACCGCATTGCCGGTGACGATATTTCTGCGCAGTTAAATCTGGTCAACAAAATTGTTGATCTGATTTCGCAGGAGACAGCACAGGACGACCTGCGCGATTTTACCGTGGACGATGAAGGCGAGCAGCTATTCGCATTGCTGTCCCGCGATGATCCTATGATGCGCATCGGCCGAAAAAAAGCAAAGGATCTCCCCCGCCCTGAAACATCGATTGCTCAAAGCAGCTTATTTACCGGAGCGGTTCACGAGCCGCAGATGTTTTCCGAGTTGAAGAAAGAAATCGTCTCCGCCGACCGCATTGATATGCTGGTTTCGTTTGTCAAATGGAGCGGCCTTCGTTTAATCATTGATGACCTTCAGCATTTTGCGGAACGCGGCGGCAGGCTCCGCGTTATTACGACAACATATATGGGCGCAACGGACGTGAAGGCGGTGGAGGCGCTTCGCAAGCTCCCCAACACGGAAATCCGTGTGTCCTACGATACCGAGCGTACCCGGCTTCATGCAAAGGCGTATATGTTCTATCGTGAAACCGGCTTTACCACGGCGTATGTTGGTTCTTCCAACCTCTCCAATCCGGCTATGTCCAGCGGACTGGAATGGAATGTTAAGCTGACAACCAAGGATATGCTGCCGACCATTCAGAAGATGGAGGCAACCTTCGATAGTTATTGGAATACCGCCAGCTTTGAAGTCTATGAGGACGGGTGCAAAGAAAGGCTGGAGCGCGCACTGTCGACAAACGGCAAGGCCAATCCAACGAGCGAAATGCAGTTCGTTTTCGATATTCAGCCCTACCCCTATCAGCAGGAGATTCTGGATCGCCTGCAGGCAGAGCGCGAGGTTCGCGGCTATTACCGCAATCTTGTCGTTGCTGCAACCGGTACCGGCAAAACCTTAATCTCTGCCTTTGATTACCGACGGTTCTGCAAAGCCTTCTCCGGTTCGAAGCCTCGTCTGCTGTTTGTCGTTCATCGAGAGGAAATTCTGAAACAGAGCCGAAGCGCTTTCCGAGCTGTGTTAAAGGACCCAAATTTCGGAGAGCTTTTTGTGGGCAGCTTCAAGCCGAGCAGTCTGGAGCATCTATTTATTTCGGTGCAGACAGTAGCCTCCCAGAAGCTGTATGACGTTCTCCCGGAGGACTATTACGATTTCATCATTGTGGACGAGTTCCATCACGCGGCAGCGCCCACCTATCAAGGGCTGCTGAACCACTTTAAGCCGAAAATATTATTGGGTTTGACTGCAACGCCGGAACGCATGGATGGAAAAAACGTTCTGGATTACTTCAACGGCCGCATTGCATCTGAAATCCGACTGCCGGAGGCGATCGAGCGCAAGCTGCTCTGCCCGTTCCAATATTTCGGCGTTTCCGATGATGTTGACCTGTCCAATATTCGCTGGACGCGCGGCGGTTATGATAAAGCTGAGCTTAACAAGGGATTTTCTCTGAACCGTGCTGTCGCCGAAAAGCGCGCCGGCCATATTGTCAATTCTCTCTATCGGTATGTAACCGACATCAATACGGTTCGCGGTCTTGGATTCTGCGTCTCTGTCGAGCATGCTGAATTCATGGAGGAATATTTCTCATCGAAGGGCATCCCCTGCATGTCCCTTACAGCTAATTCCAGCGATAAGGAACGAAATGAAGCCAGACAGCGTCTGGTCTCCGGCGAAATCCGCTTTATCTTTGTTGTAGATTTGTATAACGAGGGCGTTGATATTCCGGAAGTCGACACCATTCTCTTCCTGCGCCCTACCGAGTCGCTCACGATTTTCCTACAGCAGCTTGGCCGCGGTCTGCGTCTCTCGAAAGGAAAAGAATGCCTGACCGTTTTGGATTTCATCGGTCAGGCAAACAAGAAATACAATTTTGAAGAAAAGTTTGCTGCACTGCTCTCTCACAGCAATCACAGCATGCAGTACGAGGTGAAAAAGGGCTTTGTATCACTGCCGAAGGGCTGCTATATCCAGCTGGAAAAGAAGGCTTCCGAAGTCATTCTGGCGAATATTCGCCGCTCCTTCGGCGACCGTGCCGGTCTGATCTCGCGTATCGAAACTTTCACACAGGACAGAGGCCTTCCCCTTTCCTTGAAGAATTTCATCGGCTACTATCACCTCGACCCGCGGTCTATCTACGGCAAGTTCTCCTTCTCCCGTCTCTGTGCAGATGCAGGCGTCTGCGACGATTTTGCCGAGCCTGCCGAAAGCATTCTGACAAAGGCGTTCAGCAAGCTGGTTGCCGTGGATTCCCGGCGCTGGATTAAGTTCCTGACGGATATTCTTCCGCGCTTCTCCTGTGAACTTGCGGCTTCGCTTCCCGATTTTGAAAAGCGCATGCTGCAAATGTTCTACATCACCGTATTTCAGGAGGCGGCAGACTGGCGTTCCCATACTGCGCAAGCCAACATGCAGCTGCTCGCGGACAGCCCGATCATGATGCACGAACTGTATGCGCTTCTGGCGCTCAATCTGGAGCGCATTGACTTTATTGATCAGCCTGTCCCGCTTGGCTTTGATTGTCCGCTGGATCTGCATTGCACCTATACCAGAGATCAAATTCTGATTGCAATGGACTACATGACGCCGAAAAATGTGCGGGAAGGTGTCAAATGGCTGCCGGACAAGCAGGTCGATGTATTCTTCATCACGCTCAACAAGGCGGACAAGGACTACTCCCCGACTACCATGTACAACGACTATTCGATCAACGAAAGCCTGTTCCATTGGCAAAGTCAGAGCACGACCTCCGATACAGCAAGCACCGGTCAGCGTTATATCAACCACCGGCAGCGCGGCAGCAGGGTCGTTCTCTTCGTGCGGGAGTTCAAGCAGGACAGCATTGGCGCTGCACCGTATACCTGTCTCGGAACAGCAGCCTATGTGAAGCATACCGGCAGCAGGCCGATGAATATTACATGGCATCTGGACCAGCCTATCCCGGCGAAGTATCTTCGCAAGACGAACAAGCTGGTAGTCGGATAAAGGAAGGCATCTTATGAAAACAATTCGAGTCGTCGCCGCAGTTATTCGCGATGGTGAAAAGATCTTTGCCACCATGCGCGGCTACGGTGACTTTAAGGGTCTGTGGGAGTTCCCCGGCGGAAAAATTGAGCCCGGCGAAACACCGCAGGAGGCCCTAAAAAGAGAAATTCGTGAAGAACTGGCCTCCGAGGTTTCGGTTGGTGAGTTGATTGATACCGTTGAATTTGATTATCCGACCTTTCATCTTTCAATGGATTGCTTCTGGTGTCAGCTGATTCGCGGTGATCTTGAGCTGTTAGAGGCCGCTGAGGCGCGATGGCTGACCAAGGAAACTCTGAAAAGCGTAGAATGGCTTCCGGCTGATTTAGGCCTGATTGAAAAGATTGAGAAAGCGTTCGCTATAAGCAATTCCTCGACGAGCGGCATTCCCTCTGCTTCATTCTAATGCAGCGCCTTTGTGGGACAGACTTTTGTACACTCGCAGCAGAGGATGCACTCCGTTCCGTTTTTCCGTCTGCGGGACTCCTTGTTGACCTCTACGTTCATGGGGCAGACACGCAGGCATTTCCCGCAGTGGATGCATTTGCTTTCATCGCAGTGGACGCGCAGCAGCGAAAAATAGCTCGCGGGCGCGAGGAACACCGTAATCGGGCACAGATATTTGCAGAATGCGCGGTTATCCTTGAACGCAAAGGCGAGTGCAATACCCGCGATATAGTAAAGCGCATTTCCCGCAAGGAACATCCGGAACATAATCTGCTCCAGATCGGCGGCCTTCATCAAAAACAGTCCGGACACCAGCGCCAGAGATAATGCGAACATCACATATCGCAGAACGCCCAGCTTTTCCCTGCGCGGCTTCTGCGGCTGCCATCGCCGTCCAGCAGGCATAGCCGCACCAGCCGCGCCCGAACAGCAGCGGGCCGAAGATTTTTGCCACCGCATAGTGGATGGTCGCCGCTTCAAAAGCACCGAGGAACAGATAGTACCAGAAGCCCTCGATCTGCATATTCTCGCGGGAGATCACGCCGAGATACAGCAGCATGTAGCATCCCACCGCCAGCTGCACAAAATGCCGGGCGTATCGTTTCCCGGCGGCAAACAGCGCCGTCCCCAATGCAAGACAGCAGCCTATGTAACTGAAATTCAGCAGATAAAACAGGTTGTCCCTGACCAGCCACAGCACGACCGCTACTGCTTCAAACAGCAGAAGCAGCAGGATGGACGGCACATATTTGCGAAACCTGCCCCTGTTCTTCATCGTGACGCCCCTTCCTTTCTTTCCTGTTTCATGTACTTTCTATTTTAACGATGATGCGTAAAATTCGCAACCGTAATTCTGAAGAATAACAGTCATACGGTCTGTTTTGTGGGAAACGCTCTATGCTATGGATTTCCCCGAAATATCTGCTATAATAAAAACCAGTATCGTGTATTCAAAGCAGATTCTCCCCTATCCCCCGACAGCAAGAAAGAAGAATGACCATGAAGCAGTCAACCGTATCCATGCGTATCCGTATCGAAAACCTGTGCATCGGTATCATCTTTCTGTTTTCTCTGATGCTTTTCGCCCTGAGCTTCTTCCACCGGTCCTCTGCGGAGGCGGCAGTTCTGGTATCGACCGAAATGGGCTGGATGGTGCAGCGAGCGGTATCCGTTCTTCTGTTCTGTCTTGTCAATCAGCTGAAAAAGAGAAAACGCGCGGCATATGATATTACGCTGCTGCTTCTCCTGCTGAGTCTGCTGCGCGGTGTACGGCAGCTGACCCCGGCATCTGTTCTGATTTCTGTGATCGATCTGCTCCTGCTGGCCGCCTTTCTTTGCTTCCGCAGGGATTTCTGCTGCCCGGCCGCACCAAAGGACCGAAAACGCAGTCTGTATGTCCTTCTGCTGAGCGTGCTCGGCGTACTGGCCAATGCGGCGGTCAGCTACCATTATTTAAGCCCTGTCCTCGGCCGCGGACGGCACACGTTCTTCAACAGCATCCAGGACAGTCTGCTGATCCTGCTGGGCAATCAGAGTGCAGCTTCCATCCCGCACGCCGCCCATGTTCTGGAGCTCAGCATGTTCTGGTTCAGCTGGCTCTGCATAGTGGCGGCGCTGGTCTATGCGTTCAAGCCGTGGCTTGCTCCCGCCGCACACCATGCCTCGGACATTCAGCACGCGCGAACGCTCCTTAACCTGTACAGCCAGAACAGCTGCTCCTATTTGGCGCTGGAGGACGATAAGCAGCTGTATTTCGGTCATGCGGTGGACGGCGTTGTGCCCTACGGTGTTGTGGACGATACCATCATTGTCAACGGCGACCCCGTCTGCCGCGATGAAGATTTTCCGGCTTTACTGCAGGAGTTCAAGGCCTACTGTGAGCGGAGTGCGCATAAGATCTTTTTCCTCAGTGTTACGCCGCACTATCTCGAGGAATATAAAAAGCAGGGCTTCGGCTTTGCCAAATGCGGCGAAGAGGCGCGGTTTGCTCTGACGGATTACGAAATCAGCGGCAAAAAGGGCGCTAAAATGCGCATGAACATCAACCATGCGACCAAAGCAGGCGTTACGGTATCCGAGTACAGGCCGCTGGAAAAACGCGATCCTGAGATCGAGCAGGCGTTTGACCGCGTGACAGACGAATGGCTCGGACAGAAGAAAAGCTCGCTGCTTTCGTTCACAATGGGTACGGCCGGTCTGGAAAACCCGATGGACAAGCGGTATTTTTACGCACGCGACAAGGATAATCAAATCGTCGCTTTTATCGTTTTTGTGCCGTTTCTCGGCAAAGACGGCTACATGGCCGACGTCACCCGCCACGGCAATGGCGCGCCGGGCGGCGTCATGGAAACCATTATCTACGAAGCCTTTCAGGTATTCAAAAACGAGGGGATTCATTACGGCAGCCTTGGCGTTGCTCCGCTCGCCGGACTGGATGACGAAAAGGCAGAGCCGGTTGAAAAGCTCCTTCGCTTCGTATACGATCATCTGAATGAATGCTACGGCTTCAAAGATCTTTACCGCGCAAAGGAAAAATACAGCCCGACCGAGTGGGTCCCGGCTTACTATATCTATCTGCCGAAATTCCCCACCCCGGATATGTTCTATGCGGTTGTGAAAATCCAGAACAATAACGTGATCCGCGAAGCTGTTCAGTCGTTCCTGCACAGGAAAGGCGGCCGAGACAAAAAGCAGAGCTGAAAAAGATCGGTGAATGCCGTGAATATGTGCCAGCCGGAGCAGACTTATCCTCTGCTCCGGCTGTTTTCATGTCTTCTTCCGACCCATCCGAGCCGTCTTTCCTACCAGTTCATCTCGCCGTCACCGCCCATGCGGCGCGTCATTTCCTCGATGCGCTCGATAGGAAACGGCGGCGCACTCAGCGGACGCATGGCGATGCTCATCAGCTTCATCGGATTATCGCCCGCCGCAGCGGCGGCAGCGGTGAATGATCGCCCATTCTCCGCCCCTGCGCACCCAGACCGCTGCCGGCTCCATAATGCCGCCGCAGTCGGATGCACGGTCGCCCGGCTCAATGTCAACATGCAGGCTGGACAGACAGTTCGGGCAGTGGTTGCGGTGATCGGTTCCGGCAGACTGCGGCGTGACGAGCCGTCCGCAGACACGGCAGGTAAAGCTGTCGCTGCAGGCGTGCGTCCTGTAATATCCCTTTTCAAAGGTTTTTCGTTTATTTTCTCGGTTCATTGTGATCTCCTCCGGTAGAATGCAGGTTTCTGCGGGAGGACAGGCATTTGTGGATTTTCCGGCCCTCCCGGTCAGTCCACAAGCTCCAATGCAGCCGATCTGATCAGATTAAATTTCAAAAAGCATTTCCTTTCCTAATGATTTAAGCGTTCTTTTCCAGCGCATCTATATCGCCATGGCGGATCGCGTCAATGCTCCGCTTGATTTTCTCTCTATCCCAGTCCCACCAGCGCAGCGCCTCCAGACGCGCGATGGTTTCCTCGTCGAAGCGTTTTCGGATGGGTTTCGCAGGAAGGCCGCCGACGATCGTATACGGCGACACATCCTTCGTCACGACCGCGCGGCTGCCGATGATTGCGCCGTCCCCGATAGTGACACCGGCGAGAATGATCGCCTCATAGCCGATCCAGACATCGTTTCCGACCACGATGTCACCTCTGCTGTCCCATGTTTCAGCGATGGACGCCGTATCCGTCGGCAGATCCCATTCCTCGAAAAACAGCGGGAACGTGTAGGTCGAAAGACTGTCCATCGCATGATTAGCGGCATTGAAAATGAATTTCGCGCCGCACGCGATCGAGCAGAATCTGCCGATCCTCAGTCTGTCATGATTGCACTCCGGATAGTGATACAGCACGTTATTCCGTTCGAAATCGCGCGGATCGTTCACGAAATCATCGTAAACCGTATAATCCCCGACCTCGATGAACGGATTTTTCACCACATTCTTCAGATAGACCGTGCTGCGCCTCTGACTGCTCGGATAGATCTTCCATGCCGGTATCATCTCATCAGCTCCTCCCGTACCATGCGAGCACCGCGTGCAGATTTTCCACCCGCACCCGCTCGCCGCCGTTTGTCATCATGTCCAGCATATCGTCCTCTTCGGCGGTGCGGCCGGACTTTGACGCGAGCGCCTTCCCCGCCGTCTTGACCATGACCTCCATCATCAGCCGATACATGCCGTGCAGCTTTTTTACGTCGAAATTTCCCTGTAACTGGAACAGCGGCACGCTCTCCGGCAGTTTATTGCGCTCGCGCAGGATTTTTCCCTGTGCGCCCGGCTGCGCCATGCCCACCGCGCAGACCGCGCGGACGATGTACCGCCTTGCCGCTGCGGCGTATCCCTTGACCGTACCGGCCACCACCCAGCCGAGATAGATGACCTCGCTGTCTGCCGGAACTTTTCCCCTTGCTTCATCGAGTGAATACACCGCGAGACCGGTCTCCTTTGCAAGCATTTCCGCATACTGCGCCGCACTCCCTGTATTCGTCGTATAAACGATCGCTTCCACTCTGCTCTCCCCTTTCATTTCCGTCTGCGCCTCTCTGCTTCGAGCTGCTCAATAAACGTTCGAATGTGCGTATCGAGCGCCTCGATGACCGATTTCCTGTCCTCGCTCTCATCATACACGCTGTACAGCAGAAACATCGGTCCATAAAACCGCAGCGCGAGCTGCATTGCCTGTGCGTCCGAGTCCGCCATCTTCCGAAAGATCGACGCCATATACTCCACCGGGCCTCCGGCGAGGTAATCGCGGTACAGCCGCCCCATTTCCGGGTCGCGGTACTGCTCGAGCGTCAGCATCCTGCGGAAGCGCGCCGGGAACTCCTCCTCGGTCCAGTGGCGAAACTGCGCGAGGCTGTATGCATAGATCTGTTCAGCCGGAATATGCTGATAGGCTTCAGCGAAGCCGTCCAGTTCGGTCTCGGGCATCTCGTATTCCTGCGCCCGCTCCAGATCCATGCGCTCCATCTGTGCGATGATGCAGTCCAGTATCTCCTGCTTGCCCGAAAAATGCTTGTATAGCGCAGCCTTGGTAAGGCCGACCTGCTGTGCGATGTCGTTCATCGAGGTCGCGAGATAGCCGCTCTGCGAAAACAGCGCGAGCGCAGTCTCAATGATACGCTTTTTTGTCTCCCCTGCCATGTCATTCCTCCAGAGTAACCATTCGGTAACTTCATTGTAGTGACCGATTGGTAACTTGTCAAGAGGATATTGAAAATTTCCGGTGTTTTTCCGAAGTCCTCTCCAAAATCCACCAGTTTTTTCATTCAAACATCTGACTTTATGGTAAAATATCTGTATCATCCTGCCGCCGGACAGCCTTCTGCCCGCAGGCGGACAGAAAGGAGGGGCTGTCAATGATCTTGACAGATGAAACCAAACCGGAAGCCTGTCTGAAGCATCAGCTTGACGATCTTGAACGCATGCTGCATCAGCTGACCGTGCTCGACCGCGCGGACGGCCCGGAGGAGCTGAACCGTGCGATTGACGAGCTGCTGTGCTGCATGGGCGACTACACGCACGCAGACCGCGCCTACCTCTTTGCCTTTCTTGAGAAGAACGGCATATACAGAAATACCAACGAATGGTGCGCCGAAGGTGTTATGCCGCAGATCGACAATCTGCAGGCCGTTCCCTATACTGAAATACCGGCCTGGCACGCATCCTTTCTTTCCGGCCAGCTCATCATCATCCCCGATGTTTCCGCCGTGCGCGCGATCATGCTGGAAGCACTGTCCGAATGCTGCAAAAAATGACAAGAAACGCCCGGAAATCTTGATTTGATCCGGGCGTTCTGTTATAATATCTCTTGCCGGAAGGACTGCCGTGCGGCGGTTCTTTCATGATTTTGCGGGACGAATACGCCCGTTTCCAGGGGGATATTGAACATGACTGCGGTTTTTGCGACAAAAATCTCCGCATTTGACCCGGAGAACATTTCGCAGCGCGTGCTGCTCACAAAGGAAAGGCTCTATGCGATCGACCAGCTGAACGGCGAGGGCCGCCAGCAGAGCTTCGCGGCGGCGCTGCTGCTTGAATATGTGGTAAAGCGCCTGTTTCCCAAAGCGGAGCATCCGCTCGAGGCGGCAAGCCGTACCTCGCCAAAGAGCCGGACATCCACTTCAACCTGTCGCATTCGGGCGAATGGGCCGTCTGCGCCATCAGCAGCAGTCCGGTCGGCGTCGACATCCAGCATTGCGATGAGGGCCGGCGCGATGTAGCCAGCCGCTTTTTCCACCGCGAGGAGATCCGCTATCTGGACAGTCTGCCGCAGTTCCGCCGAGACGAGGGCTTTTACCGCCTCTGGACACTCAAGGAGAGCTTTGTCAAGGCGACCGGCCGTGGTCTCGACCTGCCGCTCCGCTCATTCTGGGTAGACATCCGGCGCGGCCGTCCGCAGATCGACTGCGGCAATATCGAGGGACAGTACAAGCTGTTCGAGCTGGATTTTCCGGCGGACAAAGCGTACAGGCTTGCCGTCTGCGTCAGGGATCTGAGCGAGAGCGAGCCGCGTCTGATGATACTGTAAGGGCACAAAAAATTAAGGCGAGCACAGATTTACTCTGTGCTCGCTTTTTTAATGCGCCTTTTTGTACGCTACGCTGTCGCCCCACCGCAGCGTGGTCGGCATCAGAATGCGCGCCGGCTTATAGGTTCCCGTTTCAATGAACGAGGCAAGCTGCTCTACAGCGGCCTCGACCTGCCGGCTGCACCCGATGTCCACCGTCGTAAGTCTCGGCTCGGCGAGCTGACCGAGCTGATTAAAATCCACGCCGATGAGCGAAATATCCTCGGGCACGCGCACGCCTGCCCGCCGCAGCACCTTTGCAAGCGTCACGGCAAGCAGATCGTTTCCGCAGAAGAACACCTCCGGCAAGCTTTTATTCTGCTCCAGATGCCGCAGGATGCTGTTTTCCGTCTCCTCGCTGTCGATGCCCGGAAGCAGATCTAGCCATTCGTCTTCCTCCTGCACGGCAAGACCGGCGCGGTAGCAGGACTGCCGAAAACCGAAATACCGCTCAGAAAAGGCTGCACTGAACAGCGGACTTCCGGCGAAGCCGATGCGTGTGAAGCCGCGCTCCATCAGTGCGTGAACGACCTGATGCGCCGCCATTTCGTTGTCCTCGGTGAAGGTGCAGACCGGCTCGCGGTAATAGCGTGCGCCGACCGATACGATCGGCAGACCGCACCGCCGCAGGCGG
>ENA-ORRR01001183-ORRR01001183.1-human-gut-metagenome-genome-assembly--contig:-NODE-1183-length-18464-cov-4.51448_pt1 | contig 18464 bp, 13 predicted proteins | sample MGYA00242182_ERZ509148 | MGnify/ENA primary metagenome ERZ509148 (study PRJEB26280, sample SAMEA2338674) | human gut metagenome | biome: human gut; feature: human-associated habitat; material: faeces... | reverse complement strand
CAGATGTCCGCCGTCATAGACTACATCGTCCACCACGGAAGGCTCGTCCAGTTCCGCAGGGAGTCCTGCAACGTGCGTCACGCCCTCATGCAGGAGGGGTAAATGCCTCAAAAAGGGCGCGCACGACCGGAGCGCGCCCAGCTCAAATCCCGATGCTCTTTTTACTCAAATCCTCTTGACGAAACACGCCAGATTCCCGGCGTCAGCTACGAGAATACCCGGGCCAATCAACGGCAGCACCCGATCAGCATTAAGAATATTGGAAGAAGCGAGGGATCGCTCGCATCAATCCTGATCTAGAAGAGACAGTGAATACTGACTCATCCATCCGCAACCGGCGTCATGGCCGTATCGAAATAATCGCCATCCAATCGAAACGAAATTCATATCTCAATGCTAAGTTTGACCACAAAGACTATGAACCAAACGGAAGTTTAAAGCGAAAGCTATACGCGCGAAGAATTGTTATCAATGACCTCTTCGGCAACACATTTAACTAAAGGAATCTCATAGGAAAGTGCGCGATCGTGCTTAAAAGGAATAAACGCACCGAAAGTTTGTTTTTTACTGTGAACAATCGCATTTCTTACTTTATAAATTCGGGAAGCTATTAATCCAGCTACATTATCGGATTCCCAATCTATAACTGGAGCATCAGATTCAAATTCAACCCCATTGCTCGAATACCACACAGACCAATCGAAACGATAGCGACGTAGGGATTTCATTAGCCGAGGCACATGGACACACGACTCAACCAAGTATTCAAGCTCACGTTTTTCATTTCCAAAACCAAGTTCGCTCTTATGGGATATTTCTTTTTCTAACTTACTAACAATCGAATACAGATGCTGATCGTTGTATGCAAATTCAACCGACTGGAGCTCGTTTCTCAACAATTCGGTCGTCATTTTTCGATAGGCGGAATTAAAGTAAAATTCAATCGAATGATAGAAGGACAAAAACTGCAAATATGGGCTTCTCGAAGACACGCCAAGACAAAAATGATTAACAGCGCTGTCGTCAAATTTTACATCCGGAACACAATCAATTTCTAACTTCGCAACAGATAGCCTCCCGTAACTTCCTTTTTCTAAAAACTCATCAAGCGATGAAATTAGCCTCAGTGGCCTATCTAAACAAGAGATGTACTTAAATTGGAAGGAAGTTGCTCGTTCACGAAGTTGTTTCGCTTTTCTAAACCCTTTGGTAGCTATTCGTAAGGAGAGAATACCTGTGATTTCAACAAAAGCAGATGTCCAATCATCAACATTATGAGATACGGTTCTTCCACCGGTGGTTGAATGCGATCTCAGGCGTCGCAAAAAAGGATTTCTGCCTCTGAAAGTATTGCCGTCAAAACAACCTTCATTTAATAACATTAATATAATACAAAAAATATATGTAACGCTCGCCGGACCCATTCTAAATTCAGCATCTGCATTTACCGATTTACATGAAATTTGATCTGTAAAATGAGTTGCATATAATCCGGATATATCGACCATGCACTCATAGTTCTTACCATTTGAAAACCATTCCATACCATGAAAATCACCAATGGCCTCAACCGCTTTATCATATTCGTGTTTCAAGTCGTCGTCATTTATAATAATTGTCTTCTCAAAATCCGAAATCTCGGGGTCAAACTCTTCTTCAATTCGATAACTGAGATTTAAATGACATGTCAAATCATCACTGGCGTTATTTGGAGAGCTCTTGATTCCCATGATGGAGCAAAATACTTCTTTGAAAGAAACGTAATCGACAATATCCATAAGATACCTCTTAACACTTATATGACACTTGTTCTCAATACTATATCTGTCAACAATTTTTAATGCCATGAATCCTTCTTTTTTGTTTGAGGGAGGAGGTGGTCAATTTGGAGATATTCATTTCCAAACTAATGTACCATCGCGTGGAGTCGACAGCATTTCCACCAAAGGCGTGATGGGTTTCGTTTGCCGCGATAATAAGTAAACAGGCGCTCTTAGGAGCGTGGCCCCTACTTCCTCTCAAGGAGAAAACATAATAATTGGGACGATTCACAGTCGACAGGCAACTAAGCCGTATCACAATTTGGGGGCACGCATAGGAGTCACCGATATTCTCAAACTAAATATTGCATCGATACCTAAGCAGATGAAGTAAATGATCGACTATCGAAAGCAATATACTCCTAGAGTCGGAGCTATGCCCAAATACTTGGCTGGACAAGGCGAAATACCGGTATCAACGGAACTCAAGTTGAGTATTTGCTCGCTTGAGCACTGCTGAATAACGCGAAACAGCACCGCCGATATCGCGCCTGGGCACCGGGGCCGACACTGGCCCCGGTGCCTTTTTATCGCTACCGGTCCATCCGCGGCGCTGCCGCATGTTGGCCTCGCCCATGTCGAACCAGACCGCGCTGTGCACGATCCTGTCCACAATCGCGTCCGCGTGTACCCCGCCGCCGAGCCTCGGGTGCCAGTCCTTCTTCTTGAACTGGGTGCAGAAGACGGTCGAGGCCGTGCCGCACCTCAGCTCAATCAGCTCCAGCAGCATCGACCTGAACTCAGTGTCCGGCTTGTCCAGAAGCCACTCGTCGACCACGAGCAGGCCGAACGCGCCGTACTTGCGGACGAGCTTGCGCTCGACACCCGGTCGGATTAGCCTTCCCCACTGGCGCCTCAGTATCCGTTGAATCGATCCAAACCACCATACTGGTCATGGACGTGTCCGTATCGGGCATACGCGTCTCGACCGCAGCGTTTTGCCCCACAAGCGCTACCACCGGGGTTCCTTCGGCGCCAATAGTCTCGCCCACATAGCCGATCAGCTCCAAATGATCAGCATCGAGCAAAGCCCGGCCAGCACCCGAGACGACCGGCCATGACGGTAGCGATGTCCATAAACAGGCTTTCCGCGCGAGCGACATAAGAAGGCCCGCCCTGCAAAACGTATAGATAGGCCATAGCAACAAGCAAAATATAACGACGACGATGGTTTAACAAGACAACAGATATGACCGTTCCGATCCTCAATACGAACCAATAAGCCACATGGGAGAATGCGAAATTCACTGTTGACAAGTCTACATACCAGCTAATATAGCAAATAAGAACGCAAATTATAATAAAATCCACTAGCAGCCCGTCGATGGGAATCCAAAAGAGCGGCACATAACGCAGGAATCCAAAGACAGAGACAAGAAAAACTATTAGATACAGATGTAGCTTCTGGTCCAACGCATGCAAAGCCGGAAGTATAAAGGGCAGCAAAAATACAAGCCTTCGATTGAAGCTATCTGTTAAACAGCCTTGTTTATGGAGTATTCGACTTTCCCCGCAACAAACCAGATTGTTATGGCAGCAAAGCAGCCGACCGTAGTTCTTCCAATTGGATAGAAAAAGATATTGTAGAAAAAACTAATAATACCTCGACCTAGAACCGTTCGAGAATTTCCTCGGCATTATCTCGCAGATAAATATCTAGATCCGGCACGGCAAACTGCACGTAGCCCCTCTGTGGTGCCTGAATAACCTCTCTTTGTAGCAATTTGGCCCTAATAGAGCTGATCTCATTGGTCTTTTTACCCATGCGCCTAGCAATCTCGGCTGATTTGGACTGTTGTTTATCCTCGCACATGGCCAAAAGGTATTTGATATCGTTGAGCCCCAGTCCAGAAATCGCGGGCTCGTGAACAACATCGTGAAAACGAGCCTCTGCCAGCGCAATGCCTTCAGTGACGTCGCGCTCGCTCACAATGGCACTTTTGGCACGATGCAAGTTGGCGCGCTGCCAAATGGAATAACCGACCAGTTGCACCAGATAGGCATAGCCCTTAGTGGCCTTAGCGGCTCTCGACAGGAGATTGTCCTCTATGGTCAAGCCAGTCGCGACAAAGCTATCGCCCATAGAGAGCGCTACCTCCACCTGGTTGATAGGCGCCAGATCTTCGGGGAGGGCACGACGCAAGAACGTAAGCGCCTTGCCGTTAATAAGATCCATAACACCGGCGGGTAAACCGGCAAAGGCAAGTGCGATATCTACTCTTTCCCCTATCAAAAGCTGAACCGTAGACGCAATGGCACGCATATCGTCAATCGGAGCGTCCTGAACTTCATCGATGGCAATAAAAAGACCCTTGGCTGACCTCGCTGCCGAGCTTAGCAACTTTCTAAGACTCGACTCTTTGGGTGCAACATCGACTTTCGCGGAAACAAAGCCGGCGTTTACGCCGACCGAAGCATTAGTCGCAAGGGAAGAATCAGCAACCTGATCCCTCAGGTCCAGCAATAGGTTAGGGCCAGCAGAAACAATAGCGGTCTTCCATCCAAGCTCTCGCGCACGATCCCTAAGATCGCAGAGCAAAACAGTTTTTCCGGAGCCCCTCGGTCCAGCGATGCGCATGAGCCTCGCAGGTGCGCCAATTCCCGCATTCAAACTCTCGGTAAACTCAAGGGCAATATCATCACGACCAATTATGCGCGGAGGCTCAGCGCCGGCAGTAGGACGAAACGGGTTATGGAATACAGTGGCGCTCACTTGTTTGCCTCTCAAGACAATCGATTATTGGTCAATCTTAGCTTTAAAAGTTTATCGTAGACTATATCGAATTATATCCAGTTGTATAAGTCTGTATAAACGTATCGCGGAAGTATCGAGCTATCGTGATGCATTGCAGCAAATCGCCTAGACGCTGCTTTCTTCTCAGCTCATATCGAAAGTAAGTTGAGGACTTCCTAAAACCCATTTTCTAAAGCGAGAAATACTCGCTCTCAGCGGATAAGTTCGACCCCAACCATGGATCGCCCGTCAAGAAGAACTCAGGCCAGCGCTGCATGAACAGTGCTTGCTCGCGTTTCCAGCGGCGCATCTTTTCCTCGTTGGCCTCTTCCCTGCCGCGCGAGGTGAACTCGTAGTGATACAGCTCGGCATAGGGCGTAAAGATGGTGCGATAGCCCGCCTCCCACACGCGCAAACAAAAATCTGCATCGTTAAAGCCGACGGCGAATTCCTCGTTGTAGCCTCCGACTTGCTCAAACACGTCGCGACGGACCATCTGGCAGGCGCCCGTTACGGCGCTAAAGTTGCCCGGACGCACAGCACGGGCAAGGTAGCCCTCACGTTTTGCCGAGAAATCCTGGTTGGCATGGGCAAGCGCGCCGCGCACGCCAACCAAAATGCCGGCATGCTGCACCAGATGATCGGCAAAATAGAGCTTGGCGCCCACAACGCCCGCGTCGGGACGCTGAAGATAGCCCATCATCTCCTCGATAAAGTCGGATGAGATGACTTCAGTGTCATTATTGAGAAGCAGCAGGTAATCGCCCTTGGCATGCTCAACGCCAAAGTTAATGATCTGGGAGTAATTAAACTCGCCCGGCCACCACTCAACGCGTGCTGCACCCTTGCCACCAGACGCAGCGGCTACGCGCTCCGGCAGGGTTTCGTAATACGCAAAGGTCTCCTGGTCTTCGCTGTTGTTTTCCACCAAGACGATCTCGTAGTTGGCGTACGTGGCCTTCTGGGCGATCGACATCACGCAGGCATCGAGCGTCTCGACGTGGTCCTTGGTGGGAATCACAATGCTCACCAGCGGCGCAGACTCCGGCAGCGCATAGCGCATGCGGTAGACAAACGGCGTCTCGGACTCCTCGACCGTTCCGCGAATGCCCAGCGAGTCAAAGTGACGCTGCAGAGCCAGGCGTCCGGCCTCGATAGCATATGGCTTGCTATCGGCAGAACAGTCGGCGGTAGAGCCAGGGAGCACGCGCCAGTGATACAGCACGTGCGCAACGTGCTCAAAGCGCGCGCCCGCCGCGAGGCAGCGGAGCGTCAGGCCGTAATCCTGGGCACCCGCAACGTCTTCTGGCGACACGCCAATGCGATCGATGAGCGCCTTCTCCACCATTAGAAAATGAGTAACGCAGTTATGGCTATAGAGCAGGTCGACGTTGAGCTGCGTCTTAAAGACCGGCTGGCCCCACTCCCCCGTTTTCTGGAACATGTCCTCGTCGCAGAACAGGACCTGGGGGCGCTCGCCCTCGGCCGCCTTATTCAGCGCGGAAACATACTGGAATAACGCGTCCGGTTCCAGGATGTCATCGTGGTCCAAGAACGCGATGTAGTCTCCAGTCGCTTGCTGAATACCCGCGTTGGTGTTGACCACAATGCCGCCGTTACCAGGCAGCTCAACACGACGGACGCGCTCCTCGTTGACGCCCGCCGCAAGATTGGCAACCGCATCCCATTCGGGCGAGGCGTCCATAAGCAGCAATTCCCAGTTGTCATAGCTTTGGGCGAGCACCGAGTCCAGCAGCTCGCGCAGGTAGACCCGATCGGTCTTGTAGCACGGCACCACAATGCTCACGAGCGGTCTATAGGCAAAGGCCGCCGAAGCGACACGCTGGCACGCTAAATCGCCCGGCTTTGCGCGATGTCGCTCAAACCAACGTCGATAAGCTGCGTCGTCTGCACGCGCGTCCTTCATGCGGTTCCAACTGTCATCGACCATGCCGTTGTACAGGCGACCATCCATGGCGCAAAACCCGCTCTGGATCTGCTCTGTGGGGTCGCTCACAATCGCGACAAAATCTCGTATATCCTGAGGCATCTCAACACTCAGATACGTTTTATTGACGCGGCATCCGTTCTGCTGCGGCACATCGACCTGCGATTCAAACACATGCACGGTGACATCGATGGCATTCATATGCGCATCGAAGATCTGGAGCTCAGGCGCGCACTGGAGGTCTCCCGCCCAAGTAACCTCATAGCGCCACACCGCGCCGGCGTCTGCCGGCAAATAGCGAGTGGCATCGATCTCGTAGAAACCGCAGTGTTCGCCACGCTGAGCATCGCGGATAAGCGCGCACAGCGCAGGCTTTGCTTTGTAGTTAACCTTGGATTCCAGCTTGGCCACGCGGCTATCGAGGCGAATGGAGCCCAACCTTTGGCCACCGGATGCAAAAACGACATCCATCGACGAGCCATCCAAAAACGGAAGCACCAAGACGGCGAGCTCGCGCTCGTAATCGGAAACGGAAGGACAAAGCGCCAGCACACGGCCATGATCGACCGGGAGCACCAGCGACGGCACACAAGAACCGCTCGTCGTCGCATGGGCAAACGCCTGAGAGCCCTCCCGCTCAATAAGCGCGGCGACATCCTGACCGGCAAAACGAAGCAGCACAAACAGACGGCCCTGACTGCGGCAAAGCGCCAAACGCTTGATACTCATCTACACTTCTCGCTTTCCCAGGGCGTTCGCTGCCATGCGTTTGCAGGCACCCAGGCGCCCAAACCTCAAGACGTCGTAATCGAACATGAGCTTTTTGCACTCACGGGCATTGGGGGCCTTGCTGATAAGCGCCGCACGCACCATAGCAGCAACAGAAGGAGCGCATTGTGCGAGCGCAGCATCGCTGCCCACGGCAGAACCGGCAAGCGCCGTGGCAACGGCAGCAAACACCTTGCCGCAGTCCGAACCCAGCAACCTGAGCGCATCGTACAGCACCAGATCGCATAGGAAGTACGCCAGGTCATCGGCATGCTGGACATCGAGACCGTCGCGCTGCCAGTCAGCCAGCACCGCGGAGTAAATCTTCACGTGCTCCAGCAGGCGCGTCTCGTCGTCATAGCGCATGGTGTCCATGAGCGAGCCTTTGCGCGCCACGCGGTAGTCATACAGCTTGTTCGAGATAAGCGCGGTCTTGTGCGAACGACCGTACACAGCAAAATCGAAGACCTGGTCCTCGCCATACTTAACGGTTTCGTCAAACACGATCCCGTTGCCCAGCAAAAACTCACGTTTGCAGGCGGTGCGCCATGCAAAGGGGCGAGATGCTTCCTTAAACAGCAGGTCAGAGCTATAGCCTTCAAACGACACATCGCGCGGGCTCAGCACATAGTTAAGCCACGGATACCCCGCCTCCAGCGGATACGGATTCGCGCCAAAGGTCAAAACGTCGCAGTCCTCGCGCTCAAAGGCATCTACGATCACACGGCACGCATCGGGCGTAAATCGGTCGTCGGAATCCAAGAACGCGACGATAGGCGCCGTGGACGCAGCGATACCCGCATTGCGCGCGCTCGACAGGCCGCCGTTCTCCTTATCGACCAGCGTAAAGCGCGCGTCCTTTTCGCAATAGGTAGCCGCAATATCGCGCGAACCGTCCGGCGAGCCATCGTTGACCAGCACGCCTTCCCAATCGGGCATGTCCTGTGCAAGCAGGGAGTCCAGGCACCAGGCCAGGCACTCCTCCACGTTATAGATGGGAACGACAACGGAAATCTTGGGGGTAGCCATAGTCACTCGCTCCTACTGTGCTGCCGGAACGTCGTCAGGGTGCGGGTTGTCGCCGTAGGTGCGCTGATACGTCAGCACGCGCCAGACCAGCGGTAGGCCGCCAATCTTAAAGTAATGCTTAAACGTATTGAGCTTGCCCGGCTTCTTAAAGTCAAAACGCGAATCGATATAGGCGCGGGGCGACTTGACCATCAGGCGCAAGTCGGTCTCGCCGCGCGGGTCGAACAGCGACAGGTCAAAGCGACCGGCATCCCAATCGGCCTTGAGCTCGGGTGAAGCCTTCTCCCAAAACTGCTCGCGTAGCTCATCGACCAGACGCTCATCATTCCAACGGTACGTATCGACCTTCATGCGCATTAAAATGCCCTGAAGCTGAGCCTTAAGCTCGGGGCGCTCGTCCAAAAAACGTTGCATCTCGGCATATTCATCGCACACGCAAAACACCTTGTTGGGCGAATTAACAGAGCTCTTCTCGTTATCCTGGCGATAGCACAAAATGGGGTCCGTAATAAACGCGGCACGCTCGGCGCAAGCCCAAACCTTAAAGTTAAAGCCTGCGTCCTGATACGAGGCACCCGGCGTGGGGAGGAACCGAATCTGATTGTCGTTGAGGAACTCGCGCCGATAGATAGCCGACCAAATGGAAGGTTTGCGGTAGAAGATGCCCGGGCGATCGACGGGGCAATACGCGGCGCCCGTCATATGCTCGTCGATAATCCCAAACAGTTCACGGCGTTCGCTGGGCGTGGACCAATACAGGTAAAAGTCGCCCTTTACCACATCGGCATGCTCAGCATCGGCCTTGGCGACCAGCTTTTGGAGCGAATCCTCAAACATGAAGTCGTCGGACTCAAGGATGCCCACGTACTCGCCGCGCGCCATCTCCAGGCCGCGGTTCATCGAGTCGCCGTAGCCGCTGTTGGCCTTGTCGATCATCTTTACACGGGGATCGCGCTCCATGTACTCGCGGATGATATCTGGCGAGCTATCGGTGGAGCCGTCGTTGATACAGATGATCTCGATGTCCTTAAGCGTCTGCGCCACGGCGGAATCGAGACACTCGCGCAGGTAGCGTTCGACATTGCAGATGGGAACAAGCAGCGAAACTTTAGGGGTATCAGAGTTCTGCAAGAGAACCTCCTGTTGAATAGCGTGTAACAGGGTTATTTTAACAGCCGAGTTGCGGCGGGCGGCAGCGCTTGGAATTAGAGAAAGCGCTCCAGGCAGGCTTTGAGACCGCGAGTCGAAAGATAGAACAGCGTGGCGTCTGCCATCGAAACGCCCGAGGTCGCCGCAACGAGCTTGTGGGCAACACGGCGAACGGCGCCCTTAGCAGGCATATCCGCCCACTCTGTTCCCAAAAACGTCGTGAAAGCCCTGTTGACGCGGCCGGCAACACGGTGGAAGCCGTCCGCATCCAGACGCGCCAAGTCGAACACAATGAGGTCCAAAAACCAAGTTATCAGCTCGCCGGGGCACAGGTCCAAAAGACCGTAGGCTGCCCAGTCCTCCAAGACCTCCTCGAGCATCCTCATGTGGGCGTCAAGCTTTTTGGCACGAGCCTCGGCACTGTTGAACTCGTGCGTCGCCGATTCGCTCTCCATCACGTAGTGGTAGAACTTGTCCGGCATGACGACGGTCCTGCGGGCAAGCGCATAAGCCGCAAATTGGAAGACGACGTCCTCGCCCAAAGCCAAACCGGGGGCGAAGCGAATGCCTTCGCGATTGAGCAGCTCGCGCGAAAAAGCCGCACGGCAGGCATAGGGCTGCGCATTCGAATGGAACAGCAGTTGGGGATCACGGGCGCCGAAAGCACCAGCTTTGGTGCTCATGAGTTGCTGGACGCGTTTGGGGGCAGCATCGGCAGGTTCACAGACGCCGCCAAAAACGGCGGCCTCGGCATCTGCGGACTCCATGGCATGCAGCACGCGCTCGACCGTCTGGGCATCGATGTAATCGTCGGCGTCCACAAAAAAGACGGTCTCGCCCTCGGCGACATCGATACCGGCATTTCGAGCACACGAGACGCCCGCGTTTTCCTGGTCAATCACCAGTACGCGATCGTCGGCCTGCGCGATCTGGCGCAACACGTTCAACGAATCATCAGTCGAACCGTCGTTGACGCAGACAACCTGAATCGAACGCTCAGACTGGGCCAACAGCGAATCGAGGCATCGCTGAATGGAGCGCGCAGAGTTGTAAACGGGGACGACAATGGTAGCTTTAGGACACGAGGCCTCTCCCATGCCGACCTACCCCCTCAGCGATTCGATGAGGAAGGCAGCAACCACGCCTGGGCCTCCAACCGAGGCGTAATACTTAGCACGCCCCAAGGCACCATCCGTCGCAAAACTCGGATGCTCGTCAACCCAGCCCTCAGGATCTTTGAGGATGGCAGCGAGATTTGCGCGCTTCCACGGCTTGAGGTCGTCAAGCGAAAACTCCCCCGCGTCCAAGGCCGCTTGGAACTCCTTGGCCATCTGAACCAGGAACTCCTTATAGAACTTAGGCGCCAGGCGCACGTAGTTCCACATGTACGAATCGTACTTAATGAGCTGATTGAACTTGAGCATGCGCGCGACATCGCCGCTTGCGTGGCCGCGGGCATAATCCTCTCGAATCCAACGCTCAATCTCGGCATACTCGGTATTGACGCAAAAGACCTTAGCCGAAGAATTGACCGAGGAATTCTCGTTGTCCTGGCGATACGACAACACGGCATCATGTAGGTAAACAGCCTTATCGGCGCACGCGATCACCTTAAAGGCGAACGACGTGTCCTGAAAGGATGCCCCCGGAGTCGGCAGGAACGTAATGCCGTTGCGCTCAAGAAAATCGCGACGGTACACGGCCGACCAAATCGACGGCTTTTGCTTAAAGAACTGCGTCGTATCGCTCGGATGCACCGGCTTGCCGCAATCCTGAGGTCTAAACATCTCGTGCAGCGAACGGCGCTCCTCGGGCTTAGACCAGTAGAAATCAAAGTTCGCCTTCGCAAAGTCGGCATTATTGCTATCGGCGGCCGAGACAAGTTTTTCGAGTGCGTCGGACGCCATAAAGTCATCGGACTCCAAGATGCCAACGTACTTGCCACGCGCCATCTCCAGACCGTGGTTCATCGAGTCGCCGTAGCCGCTGTTGGCCTTGTCGATCATCTTGACGCGCCCATCGCGCTCCATATACTCGCGGATAATCGCCGGCGAGTTGTCGGTCGACCCGTCGTTAATGCAGATGATCTCGATGTCCTTGAGCGTCTGCGCCAGGGCGGAATCGAGGCACTCGCGCAGGTAGCGCTGAACATTGTAAATGGGAATAAGCAGCGACAGAACAGGGCTGCCAGAGGCGTTAGTAGACAAATGTGCTCCTTAGGAAATACCTGTCGTTTCATGGTATCAAAGGGCCAGCGCGCCAGCGGGCGTTTATATAATCTATGGAGCCTCTTGCGGGCAAAGCAGCCCCACGTCATGCGGCGGGCCCGTGGCAGGTTCCTGCGTTTTATTCAAAGCTTGCCGTCAAGGTGCGCCGAGCCTTTACAATAGGACAGTCCCAAGGACGTATTCGATAGCTTCCGTGCAGCGCATGCGCGCCGCACGTGAAAGGATATATTGCCCCATGCCTTCAACCCTCCCCGCCCCCATCGATAAGCTCGCCATCGTCGTCGTTACGTACAAACGCCAGGAACTCCTGGCCAATTTGTTCGACTCCATGACCGAGCTCACGGCCGCGCCCTGGCGCATCGTGATTGTCGATAACGAGAATTCACGCGAGACCGAGGCCATGTGCACCGCATTCAACGAGCGCCTGACCAACCTGTGGGGCATCGACACCGAGCAGCCTGACGCGCAGGGCGGCACCGACCGCGTCATCTACGCCCCGCAGCTTGAAAACGGTGGCGGCGCGGGCGGCTTCTCCGCCGGCACCAAGTGCGCCTACGACCTGGGCGCCCAGTGGTTCTGGGTGATGGACGACGACGTGCTCGTCATCCCCGAAGGCATCGAGCGTCTTGCCAAGTGGACCGACCGCTACGATGTCATCCAGGGTTCGCGCCTGGACTTTGACGGCGGTGCCTTCTTTTGGCAATACCAACTCATCCTTTCACTCGGCATTCCCAACCCTGTCGCCAAGTGGGACCTAGGACCCGAGGGCTACCGCGCCATGAACCAGCTGTGCTTTGAGGGCGGCATGTTCTCGCGCCGCGTGGTCGACAAGATTGGCCTGCCTGACGCGCGCTTCTTTATCTACGGTGACGACGCCTGCTACGGCTACGTAGCCAGCCAACACTTCCCCGCCGCCGTGGTCGCCGACGTGGTGCTCAAGCGCGCCCGCGCCGTCTCTAACTGGGATATCGCCGGCAAGCGCCAGCTCAACTCCACGAGCGACACCAACCGTTACTACATCATGCGCAACCGCGGTTATCTGGCCCGCTACATGCAGATTTACGGCGACTATCACCCCGTGCTGTTCCGCCTAGGCAACGCCGCGACCTTCTGCAAGGAGTTCATTCGCCTGGCCGCCGTTGACAAGTGCTTTAAGACCGGAATTCCGGCGCTACGCCGCGGCATGAAGGACGCCCGCAAGATCATCAAGGACCCCAACTGGAAGCCCATGCCGCCCATGAAGGACACCGAGTAACGGAAGCCGGAAACACCTCGGCGCTTAAAGCCACTGGCACACCGTAGCCACATGCTGCCCATCAAAACCGAACCCCCAGCGCATGCGGCCAATGCCGGGTCGCGGCACACGGATTTCGTCGATGCCGTCGCGCTCTATGTCGAGCAGCGCCTGCACGGCCAGCAATTCCAGGCCCAGCGCATCCACACCGGGGTCATACATCATGTTGATCGTTATCAGCGGACGTTCATCGAGCATACCGATCGTATCGGCTATGTCGAACACGGCGCCCGTAGGAAAAACCTGGATGTCCCAGCGATCCGCGCCACACTTTCGCCTCGAAGCAGGATTGGCATAGCCCGGCAATCCAAAGCAGAGTCCTTGCAAGAGTAGGTGATATGGCAGCGGTGTATCTGGGTCGGTCCCACCGATTCCCGCATCCCCCAAGATGCGGCTTAGCGCCCGCCTCACGGTATCCTCGTTCCCATGGCACAGCCCGTCGCGAAACGCATCGACGTCTCGAATGTCTTCTGCAGCGCACTCAAACCACTCAATAATCACTAGACGCAAGGCCTGGCGAAGCTCGTTATTGGGCAATCGCAAAGCACGGAGGCAATCGCCATGCTCTGGCTCCTCAGTCATATCCGTCGTGAGAAAACCGGACAGATACAGCGCTGTCCACATGCCATCGTCAGGCGAGACATCTGGCTCTGCTGTGCCCAAACAAAGCGGAGCCTCAGCGCACCCATGGGCCTCGAGCAAATCAAACAAGACCGAAAGGCGGTCGAGATTCCACCCGGCAACTACCCTACTCAGGCAATCGGCATATCCATACAGATCAGCACGCACAGGCGCCGTGCAGCCTCGGCCCAGAAAACCGATCACACGCTCTGGACTCGAGCAATAGGCCCTGCCAAACCGATATCCCTCGAGCCATTCACGCGCATCATCCAGGTATTCCTCGCGCCCAGCATGATTCAAAAGAGCCTCGACCTCGGCATCCGAAAAACCGAAACATCGGTCACACCACGCTGACAGCGGCGTCGTCAGACAATACGAGCAGCCGCGCGAAGAAAGCGCCGCTTCGGCAGGGCCGGGACACTCCCCCATCAGACACGTCAGCCGCAACGAATCGCGCGCAGCGGCAATGGCGTCGAACAGCACGCGATCGAATAGCCCTGCCGGATCAGCACCGGAAGCGCCCCTCGCGCTTGCACGGCCCAACCATGCCGCATCGTACCCATCAACGAGCAATACAACCTGCTCATCGCAGGCCATCTCCAGCAGCTCAATGAGCACGCCAAGCACCGAGGCGACCTCGTCCTCGCTCGCCGCGCCACGCGCAACACGTTCGATGTGACGCACCTTGTCTCGAGCTAAATCCGGAGCCTCCAAAAGCGCCAGCAGGCGGACGCACTCGCCCGAAAGAGCATCGCGCACGACGTCGGCAATAGCGGCGCCACGCCTCGCAGCGCCAGAAAAATCCAGCGATATCACCGGATAGCAAGCGTACTCGTCCCGATAACGCCCACCGTCTGCATCCCAAATCTGAGCATTGGCAAACAAACGCTGATCAGCGCGACCAACCGCTGGACGCTCCAGAAAAGCCCTGAGCATCGACAAGTTCATGCTTTTGCCAAAACCCTCGGGTCGACAGCACACCACAACGGACGCGTCGCAGTCCAACGCATCGGCAATAAACATGGTCTTGTCGACCAGCGTGCAGCAACCAAGAGCCTCCGCATAGTCGTGCATGCCAATGGGCAAAGCCGCATCGTCGGCACAGCCGATCAAACGCACGCCAAAGCCAGCAGCACAATCAACATTTGCCTGTTCAGACACCAAAACGTTCCCCCTAAATCGCAGCACGATGCCAATTGTAATGACCGCATCGCATGTACCGATGTCGCCGCGCAAACATATCGGGCAACGGTAGTAACAAGAGGTGTGAGGGGGCACAATTAATCGTTGCACAACAAAACGGGGCCCGATACATTCGCACCGGACCCCGTCCCGACTATTTAGTTATCTGGCAACTAAGAGCCTACTCCCCCGAGTCGTCCTCCCCAGAAGCCTTCTTCTGCTGATCGAGCTTATACTTACCACTTACGATAGACGTAGCGCCCAGCGTGGCCAAGCTCGCGCTGGCAAGGCTCGCCATAACGATAAGGTCGCCCGTCTTGGGCATGTTACCGCCCGAAGTCTTAGTCGTTGTAGTGGTGGTTGTAGTGGTCACCGTCTTGGAGTCATTTTGCTCTTGGTTCTGGTTGTCGGTGTTGCCCTTACTGCTGTCCTCGCCCTGCTGCTTTCCGTCCTCGGTCTTGTCCTTGTTCTTGTCCTTCTCCTCAGATTCAGACTTCTTGTCCTCGTCCTTCTTCTGAGCGGACTTGTCGTCCTTCTCATCAGAGCTAGAACCCTTATCGGATTCAACCTTCTCGGAAGCCTTATCCTTGGAGTCGCCCTTTACGGCTTCGGTCTTTTCCGTGGAAGCCTGATCAGAGTTGTCCTTGTTCTGAGTCGAACCATTATTGACGCCAGCCATCAGCGAAGAGCCCAGCGTAGAACCAAGCTGCTCGGAGAAAGAAGGCTTCTTGTCCGGCGAAGCAACGGGAGCGTCCGGCGCCTTATTCGAGTCGTCCTTGGAAGCATCGGAATCAGGGGTTGCGTCAGAGCCGGAGCCGTTGTTAGAGCCGGTATCAACGGACGAATCGCTCGAGCCGGTAGATGAGTTAGAGGTGTCAGCGCCGGTCGAACCAGAAGCGTCGCTGTCCGTATTGCCGGCAGAGCTTGAAGACGAATCGCCCGCAGCAGAGCCGTTCGAATTGGAGCCGTTCGAGGTAGAGCCGTCGTTGGTAGTGCCACCAGCCGAGCCATTACCGTCAGCATCGGTCGAGGGCGTATCCATCCTGTCATCGTTGGGATCGTCACTCGAGTCGTCATTCGAATCAGGTGTCGGCGAGGGCGCCGGTGTGGGCTCGGGCTGCACGGGCGTCGCAGCGGCTGCCTCGTCCTCGGCGATATAAGCCAAGCAGTCCTTCAGCTCATTCTTATAACGATTCTTCCAGCCCTCATGATACTGGGGCTGGCTCGAATACTTGGTCGCCACGTTATTGACCACGCTGTTGGAGAGCGCCGTCACAAACTCGCGGTCGGACATATCATTGGAAAGATTCGCCCAGCGGAAAAAGTCCCTGCAGCCACCGGTGCCGCACATGTTGGTAATGCTCCACACCATGCCCTTGACGCAATCGGCGCGGCCCGAAATATCAATACCCAGGCCGCTCTTGAGCCACGCCTCGGTCACCGCATAGTACGAGTTGTACGCATACGCATCTTGAAGTGCTGAGAACTCAACAGGATCGGTGTTGTACGCACCTTGGAAGGCATCCTGCGCGATATGGCCCAGCTCGGTGAGCTGGCCGTTCTCGTACATGACATTACTCGTGTTGGAAATCTCGCTGCCGCGATCAATCGCATCCTTGAGCATGCTGTATTTTTCGGGGTTGTAGTTGTAGGCCTGCTTCATAAACGGAATGAGCGACCAACGACGGTCGAACTGGTAATAACCCAGCGCGTTATAGCCGTCACCGTACGAAAAGCCCTGGTTGTAGTTGCCATGGCTCTCGTACTTGGTAAAGTACTTCATCTCGGGAGTCACGTTGACAAACGAAACGCCCTGGACCGACCTCAGTACGCCCGAGAAGGACTGCTGGGTGTAGAGACCCTTATCGATATCGGTGGCATCCGAGGCAACGCCCGGCGTGGGCTCCTCGGCAGCAGCGGGTGCCGGCGCGGAAATGGCGCCAAACGAAAGCGCCAGCGTCAGGCCCGCGACAATCGCGGAATGCTTGAGCTGCATAAGATCCTCCCTGCATTGGTATAGTTAAAGTGCAGTTTGCAAAGATAGAAATAAGTATTGCAGCTCGCCCGTTGTTGCACAACAACCCCTCGGTAAACGGCAACAACCCTCCGCGAAATCTTAAGGAATTAAACAAACTGGTCGTCGGGCGCCATCAGAAGCTCGCCGTATCGCTCCATCAGCCCGTCCCTCAACTGACAGAAAGCGGGGATATAGACGTTCAAGATGCGCTGAATCAAGTCTTGAGCGAGCTTGTTGTCGTAGATATGGACGTTCGTATTGCGGTCTCTGAGCATATCTAGCCAGGCCGCCTCATCAATAAAGTCGTAGAATCGGTACGACTCCTTCAAGATGGCACGAGGAGACCCCGACGCGGCAAGCGTGGCGCCTTCATACTCGAGCAGACGCTTAAGGAGCTTCCAGCTCAGTTCAAATTGAAGATTGAACTTATTAATCAATCCACTCTGAACAAAATCATTGTTGAGATCCTGATTGGGCGCATCCTCAAGATTCGCCAAGGCGCTGGCAAAGTTCTCATATTTTTTCATACAGAATCACACCATCCCTGGCAATTTCATCGAGCAATTGCTGCGATAAGGGCTCATCGAGATTGACGACATCTACATCTAAAAGAGTATCAAGACGCTCCTCGATCAAATATGACAACCGGCCGAAATCCCGGCAACCTGCTACTGCGATGTCAATATCGCTCTTAGGCAAGTTGTCACCTCGAGCGCGGGAGCCAAACAGCACAACCTTCTCGGCGTCACACTCCCGAGCAAAAACTTCAATTTGCTTATACACCTTGTCGAGAGATGCCATTTGCAGCCCTACAGCTTAATGTCAAAGTTGATTTCGGGGACGGCGGCCAGGTCGGCCAACGTCACGCCGTCGACGTACTTTTCGATCACGTCGTCCAGGCCGCGCCAGAACTTGACGGTCGAGCAAAGATCGCTGCGAGTGCAGCTGTTGTCGATGCCATCGCACGCCACTGGAGCCGTGCTGCCCTCGACGGCGCGCAGGATGTCGCCGGCACGCACCTCGGCCGGGTCCTTGGCCATCATGTAGCCGCCGCCCTTGCCGCGCACGCTCTTAAGCAGGCCCGCCTTCATAAGCGGACGAACCAGCTGCTCCAGATACTTTTGTGAGATATGCTCGCGGTCGGCAACCTCGCGCAGGGCAATCTTGCCCTCGGCGTCGCCCAGCGCCGCGATATAGATCATCAGCCGGAGGGCATAGCGGCCCTTGGAAGAAATGAGCATACCTACCCTCCCATCGCATCTGGGACAACATAACCAGGTTTGTTTGTCCCAAATCTTAAGTAAATGGGACAAACACAACAGGTTATTTTGTCCCAGAATTTGAAAAGTCGAGTGGATTAGTCGGGTTTTCCCTTGACTAACGCCGAACCCATAGTAACTTTATTCCGAGAAGATTCCTAGGGTTTAGTACACCTATGAGTACACCATATACAGAGAGGGACAGCATGAGCGCAAATCCGCTGCTTTCCATCGAAGGTCTGACCGCCTCCGTGGACGAGAAGACCATCCTCCACAACGTCAACCTCAACGTCGCCGCCGGCGAGACCCACGTGCTGATGGGACCCAACGGCGCCGGCAAGTCCACCCTCGGCCACCTGGTCATGGGCGACCCTGTCTATACCGTGCAGGACGGCCGCATCGTCTTTGACGGCCA
>ENA-ORRR01001172-ORRR01001172.1-human-gut-metagenome-genome-assembly--contig:-NODE-1172-length-18556-cov-15.7391_pt1 | contig 18556 bp, 14 predicted proteins | sample MGYA00242182_ERZ509148 | MGnify/ENA primary metagenome ERZ509148 (study PRJEB26280, sample SAMEA2338674) | human gut metagenome | biome: human gut; feature: human-associated habitat; material: faeces... | reverse complement strand
AACGCTTATTAGAGGCAAAACTTAGATATGTAGGAAAGCATAGAAACGGATAATTGCGGAAGAACCCCATGCACCGGACAGGCGATGGATTTCACCCCGGATTATTCATAAAATAAGCCGCAGCTTCCTTAATCGTAAGTGTGTATTTTTCACACACTGGAACAATCACGTTCCTTTTATTGTCTCCAAAAGCAAAAACGCCGATGTTAGAACGGGTATTATTGTCATCCTTACACCTTTTTGTAATGGTGCTGGTTGCACTTACCTGATCTTTCACCGGCGTTGCCATTATTTTATTGTACATTTCCCAAATCCTCCTTCCTGCAAATATATAACCTTTTTACCGGGAGGACTTGTAATAAAAAACAGTTCCTTTATCCTTTTACTTTAATTGTTAATTGATAATTTTCTCTTGGCAGTAACATCTCATCCGTTTTACACATATTGAATTCTGCATTAATAAGAGCATCTACAGCCGCCTTTCCTCTTTCATCTAATCTTAAATATTTCATCATAATTTCCATATAATCTTCTTCCAAAGACCATAATCCTAACTTCTGAATTTCGTTTTCTCCCAATTCTGGTGAACTAGGATCATCTGACTCTCCTAAAATATATGACATGGTTCTATCAAATACAATTGACAACTGTTCCAATGCTTCAAAACTGGGATTTCTATGGCACCAACATAAGCACAGCTGTTTTTCCTGATCCTGTCGGCATAATAACAATAGCCGCCTCTTTTTTATTGAGCGTAAAAAAGGATGATATTGCGTGAATTGCACCTAATTGAGCATTTCGTAATCCTCTGCTCTTTTCCGAATCTATGGGATATTTTACTGCATTGTAATGAATCTTAAAATAATTCCCCATATAATTTCCTTCCCAAACTAATATTATTTTCTCATATTAGTTCATTGTATCTTGAAAATACTATCGTTCACTAATTCATTTAATAATTGTCTTGTCCTTTGACCTTTTATGCCGCCTACATCCATAATGCAAAAATCTACTGATGCCTTTCTGCTAATTACATTCTTTCCATATTTTTCGAATCTGCTGACTTTTCTGCTGATTCTGATGATTTTTTCTGCTGATTTGTCAGCTGATCCCCTTTTTCCTCTTCATCACAAGCATCATCTAATCAGGATTTGTATCTTCAATCAATTCTGGCATTAGTCTCATCTCAGTCTCATAATCTCATCTTAAAAATGAGACTAAGTTGAGACTGACTTGAGACTAAGTTTTTCCAACACGCTAAAAGCCCCGATTTTATCACGTTTTTAGATTTTTCTTCAATCTCATCAAGTGTCAAAATTCATGAGACTTTGTTGAGACTAACTTGAGACTGTCTCATTACAATGTCCATGTTGAAGTCTTTTTATCGTATACGGCACCTGTTACTTTCTTAATTTTCGCATAGTCTCTAAACACCGTTGATCTTGATATATCCAATTCTGCCATTACCTGTTCAACTGACAAATGCAGATTCTCACAAATCATATTATAAATTTTCTGTTCTCTTTCAGATAATGTTTTCTGTTCTGTTGCTTCATCTGCAGCTATTCTGGCTAATGGTATATTAATTCTAAATACATCATCTTCAATCAGCTCTGGCTTACCGCCATCTGAATACATTGGTGTATATTTGTAAAGATTTCTTACTCCCGAACCAATAGTATCTGTTCTACCAATATTAGCAAAAAATTGCTGAATTAAAGGATTCTTTGGATACAGAGTAAACTCATCACTCATAATATTTCCATGGCGTCTAGGAATACACCAATTTTCTGTTCTCAGCCAATCCTTTTCGATAATCACCTTTGCCGGATATGCACTTGAATAATCTCTATGCACAAGTATATTACCAATAACCTCCCTTGAGATAATACCTCTAATACTCGTGCTAATATTGTTGATTAAGCAAAATTTATCTGATGTATGCTTTGCAACAAATTCCATTAAAAGATCATATGCCTCTATCAAATTAGTTGTTACCTGCAATCTATCATCATACCTATCTAGATTCTCAACCCTATATAATGCATCGGTAATATATCCAGGACAACACGACCTTATCACATCATCTTTGCCAAACAATAACACACCTGCAAGATTATATCCTTGAATACCTGATGAAAAATCTTTTTCCCATAATCCGGCACTCTTCATAATTTCATCATCTGACATTGTAAGCCATTGATGGTCTGGATTTTTACTTTTAGCCAAGTTTCTTACTTTATCCATTAAATCAATACGAAGATCATCCTTCGTAACATATGGAAAAATCTTATGCTCTGCATATGTGTTGCTTTTTCTGTTATACATATTTTGTAACTGAATAGGGGAATCTGTAATATCCATGTCCCCATCTTCATTTCTGTCATATATTCTATTAATACATTTTTCGACAGTTGATGTTGGTGGTACATACACCCATAATAATAATTTACCTTCATATTCAAATTCTTCTATGGAAAGATATAGTGTAGGTGACATTCTATCAGGATTGTTAAGCTGATTAACAACGTTTTTTCTCATATCTTTACTCATATTTCTATTAATCCCGATTGGTGTTCCATCATCTTCTACGCCCATGATAATATAGCCACCATATCTATTAGAAAATGAACACACTGTTTCATAAACATCTTCCTGTATTCCATGCTAACATGTCTTGTATTCAATTGTTATTTTCTCATCATTTGTGAGCAAATTTTTCATCGATTCGGTTGTCATTTAATCGCCTCCTGTATTTATTAATCAGCATAATATTCTGCCATAAATTGCATGCCATTTCCTTCATTATTCTGAATATACTGTAATAGTTTCTTATCAAACCTATCATTCATATATTCAACAATTATCGGACATACCCAATATTGACTTCCCTCCTGGGGCTTCATTCCCATTTCTAAAGCATCAAGATAATCTGATGAATGAAATTTAATACTATCTATAACTGACAACAAACTCAAAAATATATCCGTAATATTTTGAAGTGTCTCTATAAGTTCTTTATCTTCCTTTTTGTTCTGATATACATAATTATCCATTACAAATCTAATGCCATTCGCATGGACATAATTATTTAACTTTCTGTCCTCTCTCAACCACTTATCTACAAGAAAATTTTCAAAAATATATTTGACCTTTTCATTATTACTTACCAAATATGATTTGTATTTTGATGTATCAAAAAATTGTTTTCTATCCTCTTTGTTTTCTGAGCTTTCTAATACATTATAAATCCACTTTTCCATAGCTAGTTCTGCATCTGTTTTTCTTTCACCCGAAACCAATATAGACACATCTAACTCTATCATTTTCATCATAGATTCTGGATTTATGGTGAATTTTTCTGCTTCTTCGTCCATTAAACCATGTTTGTTCTGTATAACATTCAATACAAATAAATACTGCATTAAATCATCTCTATACTTCCGCAATAAAGTATAGGCATCCGAGTAGGCATCTCTATGGAAGCAAAAATCAATAGTCTCTAGGGTTTTACAGATTGACATCATTGTCTCTCCTGATAACATATATGGTCCTTTTTTTCCATAAGATACTTCTACAGACGAAAATGTTGAATCTGCTAAACAAAAGAATATATACCATATATTTTCAATATCTTGGGAATTAAACTTATAATTAGTGTCTTCTATATCATCCATACGTTCTCCTTCGCATCCATGCAAACAGTTTATTTATATTTTACAAACACTTTCATTCTCACCATTTCCTTCATAACCTCTTCTATCTGCTTTGCCTTATCATGGGATTCAATCAAGAATCCCATTTCAATATTTCCTTGCATTCCGTGATATGAAAGATTAGCTGACGACACCAGTGATTTCTTTACATCTGATACAATAAGTTTCGCATGCAATGCTGCCATCTTGTCATCTTCTTGCTTTTGATATTCATATATCTGTAAGAATCGCGAACGATATGACATCAGTCTGTCAATCACTTCCTTCTGCTTTTCTGTATCATTCACATATAAACGAACATATACTCCTTGCTGGCTTTTTTTAATAATTACATCAAGCATTTCGGTAAAATAATCTGAGATTGAATAACCAGTTATAGTAAGACTCTTTTCTGTATTCTCTATCAGATTACGCATTGTATCTTTGGTTCTTAATGTTTTCACACGGAATGAATCTGGTGCAGTAAGGACAAGCTCTGCGCGTTCAATTTTCTTTGACGAATACATTTTCATGCAAAGGCTGATTATATCTGTTATCTCCTCTTCCGAACAATTAGTAAAATGTTTTCTAAGTTCTTCAATCACACGATAAAACTGTGCATTCTCTCTATTAACAGAATAATTTTCAAGTGCATCTACAATCAGACCTGCGATATATTCGATTTTTACACTTGTATTCCACATAAATCTCTCACCAATTCTCTGAAATATCCCATTTCCGCATGCTCCGGTACCGGTACAACTAATGCTCTATCAAGTAGGCGGTTACCATTTTCACATGCAGTTTCTGATATCATAGTACAAGAATGACAGGCAGCCCCATTTAATCTCTCACTTGTCGGATTCTTCATAAAGCATTCTGGATCTGTTGTACATGTCAAACCATTCTCTAAAGCCCCTTTTAAAAGCGGTAAAAACTTATTCATTCCGCCAAGTTCAACAAGTCCACCTAGTGAACCTTCCTTATCCGCCGCACCTGTGTAAATTAAAATTCCACACATATTTTCACTACTATAAATGCGTTCATGTAATGCAGATGATGAATATCCTGACTGCATAGACATTTCCTTAATCAACATATGTGAAAGTGTATGTAACAACACATACTCTGCATTTCTTGGTTTAAAATTCTCCCATCCTTTTTTCTGACAATATGCTGCATAGCATTCCTCATATTTATCAGAACGTGATTTCACAGTCTCTATCTGCATCCACTGGTTTATTTTTTCCTTATTTAATTCAATGAATACACCTTCACCATTGATTTCGACTGCCGGAAGCCATTTTTCTCCCGAAGAGCACTTCAATTTTACGATATGTGACTGCTCATCCACTTCTGGTTCTGGTGCTTCCAATCTTGTAAAACCTGTCAAAACTCGTACTTCACGTAATCTATGTATTTTAATAATCCTAGAAATATACTCTTTTAAGCTTTCACTCAAGGCTACTTCTTCTGCTTTGAAATATTTAACATCATGTTGATACTCAACATCCTCATGATGCGTAATGGCTGCATACTCCATTTCTTTAAGTTCAGTAAACTCTTTGATATTTTGGCTTAATCTATCATAGGCAGCTTTAAAGTCTTCATAAGAATATTTATCTCCAAAATACTTCTGATAAGCAAATGAAAGACCTGCCTCTTCTCCCATAGCCTCTACCAATGTTTCAATAGTTGCTCTTTGTGCACCCATGATATCATTAATAGGATTTGTCCAAGGTGGAATTGATATTGCATTTCTTGTGACTGTAAAATACACATTAGATGCACCACGCTGGCTAGGTATTACACTCTTCTTACAAATTCTCGCCTTTGCTCCTGGTCTATGTGGATGGTTTCCTGAACAGCATAGACCAGCAAATTTTTCCTTCTGCATTGCTCCAGACATAACTCTCCTTGCACCGCAATTACACTCAACACGGAGTTCTGCAAGTGATGAAGTATTGCCCATTGATTTTAGGTACATATCTTCTTTACAACTTGTTTCTCCATGATGTACCCACCATCTCCAAGGGAAATCGTCCATATGCCCATCTTCGCATACTGTTATAAATCTCGAAGGGTATGCTGGAAATCCACACTTAGGGCATTTCACTTCACCTTGATTCTTTTTGTACTGGTCCATATCAAAGTAATCTCTCATATCAAATAAGAATTTACATGTTCCCTTTGAACACACATGGTAGTATGGAAATGACACAACGGGAATATCCTCTTTTCCACCTGTCTTTGGCATAAAGAATCGTCGAACATTCATATAACTAGCCAATCTTGCATCTCTAATTTCTTTACCAATATTGTTAGTATCCCAGTACTCTATATCTAAAACTGTCAATGAATCATTTACAGCATCCATTATCGAGCCTGGTCCATATGTAGTTATTAACTGATTCGGACGAATCTCGCCCAATTTTTTATAAAAATTCATCAGACACCCTCCCAATAAAATACTGTTGACGACTGCTCAACATCACGCATAGAACTTAGTGTTGGTTTTTCTTTGTCTCCATAATATTCGCCATAATATGTAAGCAGCCTCTTCTTATCATCAGCTATTGTTGGAACAAAATAATATAGCTTTTCGTCTTTTGCAATGTTCTTCCAAGTATTGATAAACTCATCCATTTCTTTCTCTGTATCTACATAAGACGATGGTGCAGTTATCTTAACTCGCTCAAGAATTTTGTCTTTTATATCTTTGATTTGTTCATCAGAAATATCATTAATGTTTGATGCCCCACCATTATCAGCCATCGTCTCTACCTGTAATCTTAGTAAAGAAACTACCAATGCATGTAATACTCTGTCTCTAGCTCTGGCTGCAAATGGCGTTGCTGTAGTTCCTTCTACATATCTATACATCTGAGAGTGGAAACCAACAAAATTCTCATAATTAGACAAATCCCTTGGTCTGTATGGGTTGTAAACAGTAAAAATAATTCCTGGATGCTGTCGCCCCACACGGCTTGTAGCCTGAATATATTCAGAGTTCTGCTTTGGCTGACCTACAACTGACATAAGTCCTAAACGGTCAACATCCATACCTACCGCTATCATATTAGTTGCAATAACAACATCATAACAGCCTTGCTTCTCCTTGTTTTTATCATAAGAAATTGCTAACTTTTCAAGAACCTGCGCTATCTCCCATGAAGGTATACGAGATGTAATTTCCTTCTTTCCCTCAAAACTGAGATACCTCTGTTCTGAGCTATTATATTTATTCTTTACAACACGAATACGGCTTGCTATATCGTCGTCAAGAAGGCGCACTGCACCACCCAATTCTCGAATACTATTAAAGTACCCAATCAATGTATAATATGGATCAATATAATCCTCATATTCCGGATCCTTTGCTATATCTAGTGCTGTTTGCAAAATAATCGAATACAAACGAATAAGAGTTGTTTTTACAGATTGTCCGCTTGCACATATACCAGCATATTGACGAAATGGCTTTTTTCCATCACTAATCATTCTACTGATTTTTTCTTCTGAAGCATCAACTAAATTTTCAGTTGGAAGCGGTACTTCCTTAATAAAAAATGAATCTCTTGTATCAAAGCCACTTGGCGGAAATTGTGCAAATTCATTTCTCCCATAAAGAAACTTAATCTGTTCCCCAGCATTTCTAATAGTTGCTGTTGAAACAATATACTTAGGTCGAATCTTCTTTCCATTCTTCTCAATACAGCACATCTCTTCTACAACAGTTTCATATCCTCCATAAATTGTTCCAAGAGGACCAGTAATCAAATGAAGCTCATCCTGTATAATTAGCTCAGGAGGATAGAATGGTTTACATGCAACCGTTTCAGCCCTTTCCAATCCCGCTGCGACATCTGCATTATGTCTTCCTGCATGCTTTTCTCCAATAGCAATATGTCCACATCTACTGCAATATCTATCTGTTCTTCCAAATAACAAACCAACTTGTTCTGACCATGGAAGTCTCGCAAATTTATCTACAGTAGAAATAATCACAGTAGGACACTTTGCATAAATTTCCTCATCAACAAGATAAACCGGTATTGTTCTACCTTTTCTTAATGAAAACATACAATTATCATCTGCACAATGAATTTTTACATACTTTCCCTTTTCATTAATATCATATTCATCTCTTGTTATTGGCTTCCCACAATAAGGACATTTAATAATCTGCTTTGTAAGTTTTCTTATAAATTCCTTCTTCTTAAATTGGTCAGAATCATTGTATTCGCTAAATTTATTTGGGGTAACATTACCTCCAACCCAGAATCCAATTGAAATTCTTTCCTTACCATATAATTTTTCATTCTTCTCACGCAATTGTTCCATTGCAACAATAAGACGCATCAGTCTGTCTCTCTGCTGAGTTGTAAGTAAACGAAGCGTGTACCTTAAAAATACTGTTACTCCACCATCTTTCTCATAATCGGTTTCATCTGAAGCCGTCAGTCTTCTATATGCTATAGTAAAAGCAATCAGCCCTAAATATGCCTCTGTCTTACCGCCACCAGTAGGGAAATATAACAAATCAACAATATCTCTTTCTGGTGATTCACCATCCATAATTCCATACAAATTCAAAAGCACAAACGCAATCTGGAATGGTCTCCACTCACTATGATCTTTCTTTCTTCCTTTTTCTGGCATATCAGTCATATAATCTCTTAAACTACAAGGAATGCCATTGCCATAATCTTTTGAAAAAGCTGTAATACTTCTCTGTAAATACATTGCTTGATTCATAAATACAAACGCTTGATATACCTTATCATTATTTTCAATCAAATCAATTCCAACATTCATCCTACGACTTGCATCATTGCATTTATCAATAATAGACTGACCTGTTGCCCTAAATTTATCATCTTGCATTGCTTCGTCTTTTGTCAATACGTCTGTAATCCAACTTCCATACATTTCTGTCAATATACGAAGATTCCGAACAACTTCTGACTTTTTCTTTGGTGAGCCCATCTGAAGCATCGAAAAGGCATACTTCGGCATATCATCTATCTGTGCACTTACACTTGGAATTTCATAATCTGGAATAAATGATGATTTTATAGCAGATGCATTTACCTCTTCTGCTTTCTTTTCCCAAGTAGCAGCACAACCTCTTCCTCTTGCATAAACTGGTCTGCCTTTATAATAATATTCATCCTCTAATTCAACTTTTCTACAGAGATATTCTGGTACAAAAATAGGACTCATCAAATCATCTGCTATGAGCATCTCCACTGGAACATTACCTTTTCATATTCTTTTTCATCGCCATCTGACTTATCATTATTATGCAAATAAACCGATACCATCTTGTATCCATTATCTAACTGCATCTTCATAACATAGATATAGATGTTTCCATTAGACTCAAGTGGAATCTGCTTCGAACGCCCCATCTCATTAAAATCGATTTCCACAACATCATTCATCTGCTCACGAATATATATGGTATGTTTCTTCTTTTTCTTATTCTCTGCATCTTCTTCCAAGGTTTCATCTATTACTTCACCCTGCACCTGTTCTGTATAATACTTTCCCCAATTAATATAAGCATTAATCTTTTGAACATCATCAGAGACATAGAAAGACACACCTATAGAAGACGGCTTCTGAAAACCACCTTTTACTCTATCCTCTGGTTCCTCTTCTTCAAAAATTCCTGCCTCCAAAGTTTCTCCATCAGCATCGAAATTCTTTTCTGTAAACTCTACATCATTGTAATTTTCATCTTCCGTCACATCTGTATCAGCAGGATATAATAATCCCGTAATATAACTACTCGTTGGTACTTCATTCAATTGTTCACAATCTGATGCTGGTCCTATTAAGTCTTTTCGTACTGCATCTAAAATCTTCTGTCGAACAATAGCATGTTTAAAATCCTTTATATCTGCCATCTACAACCTCCATTTATTCTCCGTCTACTACAACAGGAATTGCCATACCAATTACATATTTGAATGTATTACCTACTATAATCTTATCCCCTGGCACTAGGCGGTACTCCCAATTCTTTCCGTCCGCATCCACCTGTGATGCACATTCGCACCACTTAATTGCAGCCTTTGCTTTTTCCTGTACATCTTCATTATCTGTTTGATTTGCAGCCTTCACTTCAATCATATATTTCTTGTCAGCCGTCTCAACTAAGAAATCAGGATTATACTGTTTTGCAGCCTTATAAAATAGTCCTAACTGATTCAAAGGTGGCTTAATAAATCTAATAACTTCTGAATCCTCTTCTAATACCACAGACAACCTTCTCTCATCATCACTATCAAATGCATTCTCTGCATAGTATGATTTCTTATATCCTTCAAACAAATATTGTTTAATATTTTTCTTGTCCGGCACTTCTTTCTTAAAATTTAATCGTCCATTTTCCTTCATATTCTTTGCAAATGATTTGAATACAATAAGGTCTTTCTGAACGTTAAATACAAACTCAGTGCTTTCTTCCTTTGACGCATATATCTGTTTTCTTAAGTCCTCTACTATAACAGTTGCATATCTACGGACAATCTTCTTTTTTTCTTCATCCGTACCTTCGATTAATGCGAGATACTGATCAACCACATCAAGAATAAATTCTGCATCATCAGAACTAAACTCTGGAATACTCTCCAATAAAGAAACTGCAAGCATATTCTCAGGATTTTCTACAATAAGTGCGTCTGCATCCAGCACTTGCAACAACCTACCATTTACAGCGTCATACCTCTCGATTCTCGATGCCGCAACATCAAAATCCATAATGTTTCGCTTAACAGTAAAAGGTTTAAATATAATTGTTGAACTATAACTAATTCCAATTTTGGGAACAGATATAGCAACTTTCTTTAACTCTTCAACTTTCTTGATAAACTCTTGTTTTGCATATGGCAATACATTCTTACTACCAGATGACTTCTGTAAATCAATCTGCAATGAAGCATCCCCCTGATGTACAGTAAATGATGTATCAACTGCATCAGTACCAATGCTCGTCTGTGTCATTTTGTAATCTGATGCTGTGCCATCACTTGTTTCTTTTCCATCATCGTTAGCAAAATAATCAAAAATAGACATCTGTCCACTATCACTTTCGGACTTCTTGGGTGCTACTTTTTTTACAAATGCTTTCTGATACTCAGCAAACAGATTCTCCACTACATTTTCATTATTCAAATCTTGGTATGATTTCACTTTACTTTCACATAACGCTTCATCAAATAATGAAATCTGTTGGTTCTCAACTGCTGGCTCTACCATAACTGTTTTTGTGTTCGGTATATCTTCCTCATCAAGATTTCTTTTCTTAAATACAGGGTTATTCTTGATATCATCAACAATTTCTCGATAATGGTCGTGAGCAACAATATCCAAGGTGTCTAATTCCTCAATACCTGTTATCTCACCAAAAGGAAGCCTTAATCCTCTACCAATAGTTTGAAGTGCCAATATGTCACTCTTTGCAGCATTAAGGGGGATAATCGTAAACAAATTATTTACATCCCAACCTTCTTTCAGCTTATATACATGCAGCACAATCTCAATTGGATTGGTATTTTTCTCAATGGTTAGTAATTTCTGAATGTTTTCTTCTGTCTCTGCACCACTTGTGCTAGAGTCAATTTCAATAACCTTACCAACATAACGACCTCCAAAAAAAGCATCGGAATCTATTTTTTCTTTTATTTTTCTAGCATGTGTTGTATCTTTACAAGCTATCAAAACAATTGGCTTTACCTGTTCTAATTGATTATCTATACAATATTTATATACGATGGACTTTCTTCTCTCATGAAGCTTGATTCCATCTTTCAACTTCATTTCCTCTATATCATCATCTGAATATCCTGCTGTATTTGTTCTTCCCATAACAACCGGGATCTTCAAAAACTTCCCAGCTCCATCCTCTAATCCGTAGTGATAAATAATATTCTTATTTGTACTCTTAGGTGTAGCAGTATATTCCAACCCCAACACTGGATTCAGATAATTAATCGCTTTCTTTGATGCTGGGGCATAGTAACGATGCGCTTCATCCATACAAATAACCAAGTCATCAAACGAACGTAACACATCCGCAAAAGAGCCACCCAAATTTTCATTAAACTTGTGAAATTTAAATTCAATATCTCCCCTAGTAAAAATCTTTGAAATATTAAAGATAAATATCTGAATATCAGATGTTTTTTCTACCACCATTTTCTCTTGGATATATCTTACCGGGTATGATAAATAATTTTCCCCATCATAAACTTTGGGTCTTCCCATCTCTGCTTCAAGTCCCTTAAACATGTATTTTGGATGTCCCGGGACCGCCTCTCGACGCATCTTGTCATAAATCGTATTTCCTGGTGCCAGAATAAAGAAATGTTTGTACCCTTTTGTCTTGTACAAATAATAAATGCATGCACCCATTAAACGGGACTTACCAATACCGGTTGTCATATCAAAGCAGAATGATGGAAAATCAAATTCCTTATCTACAGATATTGTATGTGGAGCTTGGCAATTCTCTGATGCTATTTTCTCTGCTTCAGCTTTTGAACTAGTTCTATACTCAATCTTGGAACTGATTGCATCAAAGAATTGTAGCGCTTCATACTGAGGATCACGCAGGCTCATAGCCCATTTGATTTTATCTACTGAACTCATTATTCCTGCACCTCACTTTCAAAATTACATTTATCCAATAAATCCTTTGGTATTTTTTTTACTTCCACATTCTCTGGAAGAATCATGTCAGATTGATTTTTCTTACAATAGATAAGTAAACTCTGCTTATCCCCTAAGTTCTTCATTATCGACATCGCATACTTTGTATTAACAAATTCTTCTGTGATATGTATGAATCGATTCTCTGATGAATGTCCTTGAAACTCCCCATATGGTTCATAGGTAAATCCTTCTATTTTACAAATAGCTTCGCATACCATATCCCATGTATAGGATGGATTTATTTGATAAACAGGAAGAACTTTATTCTTTACAAGTAATGGTTCTGCAAGTTCGTAGAATTTATATCCCCCGCCACCTTGCCAATCATATGTGTTTGTGACACCACCTCTATCTTTACCATCTATAACTCTATCTAATCTCTTTTTGCAATGTGTATAGCAATGATCTCCAAGTTCAATTCCAATGTATCGCCTTCTCATTTTATGTGCCACCGCTGCGGTAGTTCCTGACCCCAAGAAACTATCAAGCACTAAATCACCTTCATTCGTTGCCATTAAAAGAATTCTTTCTATCAATTTTTCAGGTTTCTTTGATCTAGGAAAAGCCACGCCACCCTCATTTCCCAAATCAGCCTTAGGAATATCATCATTCTTCCAAACATTTGATAATTTTGTAGTTTTAACAACATCCTTTCCCTCAAGAAACGCTGTATCTTTTAACCATGCACATAGTTCACCATTATGGTAAAACAATGTGGTTTGTTTTCCCTCATTTCTACCTCTACTTGGCACATATTCAACAGAATATAAACTATTCTTTTCCATGCGTGACATAAGTGCATTTTGGAATTCATTTTCCTGTTGAACAACGTAGGTACGATATATTGTGTCAAAAAATTGGTAATATTGTACTCTTATTTCACTCTCTCTAGCTTCAAAGTTCTTTAGTGAAATATCTCCAATCTCATAACCCGTATGTTTGTATATTTTTACAGGTAATCCATTAGAAGCTGATTCAAACTCATCCACAAGTTCTCTTCTACCTTCTGATTTAATATATTTTCTATATCTTTGCATTGTCTTTTTTGTTAGTTTTTCAGTTGCCAATACTTCATTCAATTCAACTGTTTCTTTTTTATAAACCAACAATTTTTCACCTGTATTAAATATTGCGCCACCTTGTCCAAGACCCGTTACATTTGACTTTTCATATGTAATATCTGATACAAAATTACTTCTACCAAATATTTCATCGCACATAACCTTCAGATAATGCCCTTCGGTACTATCTATGCTCATCCAGAGAGTCCCATCTTTTGATAGTAATTTATGAAGTATTTGAACTCTTTTATAAATCATATTCAACCATAACGAGTGTTCTACATCGTCATCATAATGTTCGAATGCATTTCCTGTATTATATGGCGGATCTATATATACGCATTTTATCTTCCCAGCATAATCTCTCTCAAGAGCTTTTAACGCCAACAAATTATCCCCATGAATCAGCATATTTTCTGTATCCGGATCACCATATGATTTTGATTTATCTTCAATTAATATTCTCGGTTCCAGTTTCTCTTCCTCATATTTACCAACCCATGTCAATTCCAACTTGCCCTTTTTCTCCATGGTATCCTCCTAAAACTTAATCACTATCTTTGTTATCAGTTGTGTTTTTACCAATATATCTTCTGCAAACTGCTTCTGCATATTTACAGCCTCTTCTTCCAATGTCGACATTTCATCATGAAATGCCCGTACCATTTTTTGTTTCTGTTCTTCTAAAATTTCTATTTGTTTTTTTAATGCAATCTTCTGTCTAAAATCGCTTTCGTTTACATATTTATCTTTAAGTTCATCTAATTCTGATGTTTCTTTGACTCTGAGTAAATATTCTTCTTTTCTTAATTGCAGCCAATTATCCAATTTTCTCTGATTAGCAATCAAAACTGTTTTTTTTGATCCTGCATGTTTCTGCTGCATGAATTCATCCACTTTATCAATATATAAAAGAATTTCTTGATTATTAGGAGTCTTTTCTTCTAAGCACTGCTCCTGCAATTTTTCACAAAGATCTCTAGCCAACTCATCTGAAGCACCATACATCTTCCCTGTTATATCAATAATTTCAAATACTGCATCTTCAAGAATCTCTCCAACATAAGAACTACCAATAAGTAAATATCCGTGTTGAATCCCCGGAATTTCCAAGTCTATATTAGTTTCATAGTACTTTGGATATATCTCATTTTCCTCTTTACTTCTACTATTCCAATACTTAAACTGTGAATCATATTCCGCAATTTCTTTCATAATAATATTAAAATGAGACTTATGTTGTTCCTCTGTCTTATATATAAATATGGATTTCAGTTCATCCATTTTCTTGTTTCGTTTCTTTTCTAATTCCTTTTCCAAATCCTTAAATTGCTTTGTAAAATCTGATGTCGTTTTACATTCCTGATAAATAAGTGTAACTCTTTTTTCAAAATCTGCTCCACTTTCTAATAATCCAATAGCTTTATCTGATGCACCAAATACGCCTTGGAATAACTCGAATTTTTCTGAAAGAATTTCATATACTCTCTTATCTGCTACATTCTGAGTATTAAGCAAATTAATAACCACAACGTCGTTCTTTTGTCCATAACGATGACAGCGACCAATTCGCTGCTCTATCTTCTGTGGATTCCAAGGAAGGTCATAGTTTATAATCGTATTACAAAACTGAAGATTCAATCCTTCCGAACCGGAATCTGTTACAAGCAAAATCTTGTATTCATCCCTAAATGCTTCTACGATGGCATTCTTCAATTCAACATTTCTACTACACACATACTTTCCATAGTTTCTAGCTTTCCACGCCTTATAAATCTGTTTAGTAACAGGATCATTTGTACTACCATTAAACTTAAGTATCTGACCTTCATATCCGGCATGAGATAATTCTTCAAACATGTATTGTTGCGTTCTAATAGATTCCGTAAACACAACTATTCTTTGTTTTATGCCAGCTTCATCTTGAAATGCAAAAGCTGTCTCCACCGCCTGTTTCAATGCTGTCATCTTCGCATTTCTTTTTATACTTTCAGCTTTATTAATAATGGCTGTTACCTCATCTATTTCATGCTGAATAAATTCATTTACCTTTTCTCTTGTGTATAATTCATCCTGCTTACTATCATCATCCGTCTCTATTTCATCATCATCAAAAAAACTAAGGAAAAAATCAATACTTTCATCCGCTGATTCAGTTCTAGTTGTTTCCTTCAAAGTTTCAAGTCTGCCTTTTAATACCTTGAAGGTTTCTGCAACTGCCATACTTGATGATGCAAGCAATTTTCTAATAACGGATGTAATAAGTGTTCTGTGTGAATTTGGCAAAGCATACAAAATTTCCTTTTTCAGATAATTATTTATCATCACATAAAGTTCTATCTCCATTGGCGATAGTTCAAAATCAATTGTCATTTCTTTGCGCTCTGAAAATTGGATATACTCTGCTACTTCTTTTCGTAAACTTCTTTGCACAACAGGTTCTAAACAAGCCTTCAAATCATTGTAATCTTCTCCTCGCAAATATCTTTCGGAAAATATCTGTTTACTATAAAAAACTCTATCATCGATAAACTGAACAAGTCCATATATATCAAGTAAAGTATTCTGCATAGGAGTCGTAGTTAATAGAATCTTCGAAATTCCCTTTGTTAATTCATATAATGAGTTAGCCATCTTTGAACCATTCTTATAAACATTTCTAAGCCGATGTGCTTCATCAAATACACAAAAATCCCAAGCTATCTTTCCGAACTCTGTTTTTCTTTTTGAGGCAAAGTGGTAGGAAACAATAATTACTGCTTGTTTACTCTTTACCTTTGCGAGATAATCCTCCCAGTTAGAACTATCCACAATTAATGAATCAATATCAAATTTCTCTTCTAATTCAACTTGCCATTGCTTTCGCAGATTTGATGGCATAATAAGTAGTATTTTATTTTTTCCACTGCATAGCAAATACTTGATGACCAAGCCAGCCTCAATAGTTTTTCCAAGACCTACCTCATCTGCAAGAATTGCTCCACCAAGCTCTAATGAAGATAGTGCAAATGTGAATGCTTCAACCTGATGAGGATTAATATCAATATCAGCCATATGCAAACAACTATATGGATTATTTTTCAGTTCTTGTTGCTTTAACTCAGCATATGTACTTTCAACAATACCCATTTGCGAAACCTCCAATTTTATTTTCCTAATTGTTCTTTTATTTTATCTGCTATTACCTTTGCCATCATTGGCGGAACCGCATTCCCCACCTGAACAAATTGTGCTGTCCTTGGTCCTTCAAAATAATAATTATCTGGAAACGACTGTATTCTTGCTGCTTCCCGCACTGTAATTGATCTATGTTGCTCTATATCTGGATGAATGAAATAATGTCCATCTTTCGATAAATGAGCAAGTATTGTGTGACAATGATCCATATCACCCTCAACAACTTTAAATCGATCTACAAATGAAGTTCTATTTTTATGTGTTTTCAAATCTTCTGGTAAATCATCATATTTCAAACGTTCATGCTGTTCGTTTTCAAACCACATGTCTATTGTTCTCTTATATATTTCAATATCCTGTGCAGTATGTGGTCTTGCAATATGTCCTGTTAACACATCCGATTTCACACGAATGTCATTATCTTTTACATATTTTTTTAATCTGCGCATATCTGTCATAGTATGCTCTATAGCCTCTTCACCAGGCTTCAACACTGGCAAATCGTTAAGTAAATCCCATACTTCTGCTTTACTATGAATTACATCAAATGATGGGTATTCATATCCTGTGCCTTTAAGCCAACCTACTATAATTACTCTTTTTCTACTTTGTAATACTCCAAAATCCTGAGCATTCAACTCATGATAATCAATTTCATAACCCACACGTTTCATATATGTCTGGAGATTTTTAAATGCTGCCCCACCTCTCGCAGTCTTTATCCCAGCCACGTTCTCAAACACAAACATTCTTGGCTTATACTTTTTAAGAAATTGAACATACATTTTATACAATTCATTTCTTGGATCATCTTCCATCGGAACAATCATATGACTGCTCTGTGCTCTTCCCACCAAAGAATATGCCTGGCACGGAGGACCACCTATAATTACATCAATCTTATCAATTTCTTTTTCCCTTTTGATATCATCAATTGTGTTGAAAATCCCCTTAATCGTGGATTCTGACATTTCTTTATTAATTACAGTTTTAAGTTCCTCTTTTGGTATTTTCTCCAAAAGTTGTTCTCTGGTTATTTTTCCTTTTTCATAATCATAATAACTTTTAATTTTGCCATTATCTTTTAAGTAATAATATGCTATTCTTGTTTCTATTGTCTTTGCTGCATGCTCATTCATTTCCACATGTGCAACCGGTCTATAGCCACTTTGAATAAATCCTTCTGAAAGTCCACCGGCACCAGCAAAGAGATCAATATAATTTAACCCATTTTCGTTCATGGTTGTTCTACCTCATTATCTCACATTTACTGTCCCATTATCTGGACTTGTATTATCATTATGGATTTTTTTCTTTACTTCAGCTAAATCAGTAAACTCCATAATATCAGATATATCACATTCCAATTCAGCACATATTTTTTCTAATACAGTCATAGCAACCATCTCTTCATTTGTCATTTTAGCCATAGTACTACTGCTAATTTTTATCTTTTTACACAGTTGGCTCTTATTTATTTTTTTATCGATCATTAATTTCCATAATTTATTGTATGATACAGCCATATTATCCTCCGTGCTTTTAGGAATACAATTTCACTATTTTATTATATATTATCTCAATTTTGTTGTAAAACACTTTATTTGATTTCTCGAATACTTTTTTCAAGTTATAAAATAAGTCAGCAGAGGAATCATCTTCCTCTGCCCCTATTCCACATCTTATCTTCTGCTTTATCTTTACCATCATCTCTACCAACACTCTTATCATAAATTCTCTGGAACTCCTCATAAAGCTCATCTCCAGCCAGCTTTATATCCAGCCTTTTCATTACATCCGAGAACAGTCTTATACTTCCACTTACATCAGCAATATTAAAGCCAAATATATCAGCCTTAACAGAATCACTGACATTCTCATAACCACCAAGCTCTGATA
>ENA-ORRR01001148-ORRR01001148.1-human-gut-metagenome-genome-assembly--contig:-NODE-1148-length-18929-cov-3.04292_pt1 | contig 18929 bp, 13 predicted proteins | sample MGYA00242182_ERZ509148 | MGnify/ENA primary metagenome ERZ509148 (study PRJEB26280, sample SAMEA2338674) | human gut metagenome | biome: human gut; feature: human-associated habitat; material: faeces... | reverse complement strand
GCAATGCGCTGCGCCTGACTCAGAACATCCCCGCCGACAAGCAGTCCGACACGCTGGACGCCATCAAGGACGGCTCCACGACCGTCGACGCCAATACCGGCGGCGGCGCGAACCCGTCAGCATGGACCAACTGGGCGTACTCGAAGGCCGGCCACAACACCGCCGAGATCACCTTCGAGTACGCGACCGAGCAGCAGCTCGGCCAGATTGTCATGTACTTCTTCCGCGACAGCAACGCGGTGAGGTTCCCCGACGCCGGCAAGACGAAGATCCAGATCTCCGCGGACGGCAAGAACTGGACGGATCTCGCTGCCACGGAGACCATCGCGGCCCAGGAGTCGTCCGACCGAGTCAAGCCGTACACCTATGACTTCGCTCCGGTGGGAGCCACGTTCGTCAAGGTCACGGTCACCAACGCCGACACCACAACCCCCAGCGGCGTGGTCTGCGCCGGCCTGACCGAGATCGAGCTGAAGACCGCGACCAGCAAGTTCGTCACGAACACGTCCGCCGCGCTCTCGTCGCTGACGGTGAACGGCACGAAGGTCTCCGACTCCGTGCTCGCCGCCGGCTCCTACAACACGCCCGCGATCATCGCGGACGTCAAAGCCGAGGGCGAAGGCAACGCCAGCGTCACCGTGCTGCCCGCGCACGACAACGTGATCCGCGTGATCACCGAGTCCGAGGACCACGTCACGCGCAAGACCTTCACTATCAACCTGGGCACGGAGCAGGAATTCCCCGCAGACTCCGATGAACGCGACTACCCGGCCGCCGACATGACGGTCACCGCGGGTAGCGAACAGACGTCCGGCACCGCGACCGAAGGCCCGAAGAAATTCGCGGTCGACGGCAACACCAGCACGTACTGGCATTCCAACTGGACGCCCACCACCGTGAACGACCTGTGGATCGCCTTCGAGCTCCAGAAACCCACCAAGCTCGACGCGCTGCGCTACCTGCCGCGCCCCGCGGGCAGCAAGAACGGCTCCGTCACCGAATACAAGGTTCAGGTCAGCGATGACGGCACCAACTGGACCGACGCGGGCTCCGGCACATGGACCACCGATTACGGCTGGAAGCTCGCCGAGTTCAATCAGCCGGTGACCACCAAGCACGTGCGGCTCAAGGCCGTCCACACCTATGCGGATTCCGGCAACGACAAGTTCATGTCCGCCTCCGAAATCCGCCTGCGCAAGGCCGTCGACACCACCGACATCAGCGGCGCGACCGTGACCGTGCCCGCCAAGCTGACCGTCGACCGGGTGGACGCCGACCATCCCGCCACCTTCGCCACGAAGGACGTGACGGTGACGTTGGGCGACGCCACGCTGCGCTACGGCGTGGACTACCTGCTCGACTACGCGGGCAACACCGCCGTCGGCAAGGCCACGGTGACCGTGCGCGGCATCGACAAGTACTCCGGCACCGTCGCCAAGACGTTCACCATCGAACTGAAGAACGCCCCGGCGCCGGAACCGACGCTGACCTCGGTGAGCGTCAAGACCAAGCCTTCCAAGCTGACCTACGTGGTCGGCGACGCGTTCGACCCGGCAGGACTGGTGCTGCAGCTCAACTATGACGACGACAGCACCGGCACCGTGACCTGGAACACGCAGACGGCCGGCGACTTCACGTTCAAGCCTGCGCTCGACGCGAAGCTCAAGGTCACCGACAAGACCGTCACCGTCACCTACCAGGGCAAGTCCGCGGTCATCGACATCACCGTCTCGCAGCCCGCCCCGACCGTCAGCAAGACGGATCTGGACAAGGCCATCAAGGCGATCGAGGCCAAGAACCCGGATTCGTCCAAGTACACGGCCGACTCGTGGAAGACCTTCGCGGACGCCATGGCGCATGCCAAGGCCGTCATCGCGGATGATTCCGCCACCCAGCAGGACGTCGATAAGGCGCTCAAGGCGCTGACCGACGCCTACGCCGGGCTGACCGAGAAGACGCCCGAACCCGCCCCCGTCAGCAAGTCCGAGCTGGACAAGAAGATCAAGGCGATCGAGGCCGAGAAGCTGGACGGGTCGAAGTACACGGCCGAGTCGTGGAAGGCGTTCGAGACCGCCCTGGCGCATGCCAAGGCCGTCATCGCCAGCGATTCCGCCACCCAGCAGGATGTGGACGCGGCCCTTGGCGCCCTGACCTCCGCTCGCGACGGACTGACCGAGAAGGGCGAAGTCAAGCCCGACCCGAAGCCCGAACCGGGCACCGTCGACAAGGCGGCGCTGGATAAGGCGGTCAAGAAGGTCGAGGCCGAGAAGCTGGACGGGTCGAAGTACACGGCCGACTCGTGGAAGGCGTTCGAGACCGCCCTGGCGCATGCCAAGGCCGTCATCGGCAACGCCAACTCCACGCAGTTCGACATCGACAACGCGCTGTCGATGCTCAACGACGCCCGCGCCGCGCTCAAGGAGAAGCCCGGCCGCATCATCGCCATCATCGATGGCAGCGCACTGAGCAAGACCGGCGCATCCGTCGCCATCATCGCCTCCGTCGCGGCCGCGATGCTGGCGGTCGGTGCCGGCGTCATGGCGTTGCGCCGCAAGCGCTCCTGACCCCCACGAGACTCTCGCGAGTCTCCCCGGGTGCCCCGTCGACGATCATGCCGGCGGGGCACCCGCATATCCGCAGGTTGGATGCTGCCGAACAAGGCGGCAGGCTGTCACCGTCTGCCGTTAGACTCGTGCGAGCATACTAAGTCCCCAAACCGTTCAAACCAGAAGGTGCATTGTGGCTGTTTCTAAACTCGATGAAGTCGTATCCCTCGCCAAGCGGCGCGGATTCGTGTTCCCCGCCGGCGAAATCTATGGCGGCACCCGTTCCGCATGGGATTACGGCCCCCTCGGCGTCGCCCTGAAAGACAATATCAAGCGCGAATGGTGGCGCTCCATGGTCGTCACCCGCGGCGACGTGGTGGGCGTGGACACATCCATCATCCTGCCGCCGGCCGTATGGGTCGCTTCGGGTCACGTCTCAGTGTTCAACGATCCGCTGATCGAATGCCTCAAGTGCCACAAGCGCCAGCGTTCCGACAAGCTGGAGGAGTCCTACGCCGAAAAGCACGGCGACAAGCTGCCCGAGAACGGTCTCAAGGACATCGTCTGCCCCGAGTGCGGCACCCGCGGCGAGTGGACCGAACCGCGTGACTTCAACATGATGCTGCGCACCCACCTCGGGCCGGTCGAGGACGAGAACAGCCTGCACTACCTGCGCCCCGAGACCGCGCAGGGCATCTTCGTCGACTTCAAGAACGTGATGACCTCCTCGCGTTCCAAGCCGCCGTTCGGCATCGCCAACATGGGCAAGTCCTTCCGCAACGAGATCACGCCCGGCAACTTCATCTTCCGCACCCGTGAGTTCGAGCAGATGGAGATGGAGTTCTTCGTGGTGCCCGGCACCGACGAGGAATGGCACCAGTACTGGATCGACACCCGCACCCGCTGGTACACCGACCTGGGCATCAACCCCGAGAACCTGCGTCACTACGAGCACCCGAAGGAGAAGCTCTCCCACTACTCGAAGCGCACGGTCGACATCGAATACAAGTTCGGTTTCCAGGGCTCCGACTGGGGTGAGCTCGAAGGCATCTCCAACCGCACCGACTACGACCTGAGCGCGCATTCCAAGCACTCCGGCGAGGATCTGAGCTACTTCAACCAGGCCGCCGGCGAGAAGTTCGTGCCGTACGTCATCGAGCCGGCCGCCGGCCTGACCCGTTCCCTGATGGCGTTCCTCGTTGACGCCTACGACGTCGACGAGGCGCCGAACACCAAGGGCGGCGTCGACAAGCGCACCGTGCTGCGTCTCGACCCGCGTCTGGCCCCGGTCAAGGCCGCCGTGCTGCCGCTGAGCAAGAAGCCTGAACTGCAGACCGTGGCCCAGAACCTGGCCGACGACCTGCGCTTCAACGAGTGGATGATCGACTACGACGAGTCCGGTGCCATCGGTCGTCGTTACCGTCGTCAGGACGAGATCGGCACCCCGCTGTGCATCACCGTGGACTTCGACACCCTCGAGGACCACGCTGTGACCATCCGTGAGCGTGACACCATGGCCCAGGAGCGCGTCGCTCTTGACAAGGTGGCCGATTACGTGGCCGCCCGCATCGGCGAGAAGCGCACCCGCGTGCCCCTGAAGCCTGTGGAAATGGGCGGTGAGCCTTGGCCTGAGTCCGGCGTTCAGGAAGCCGGCGGCCTGTACTAAGCCGGAGTCGCACAACTTGGGCTCCCCTCTGTGGGCTGAGCCGTAAGGAAGACATCCCAGTGGGCTGTTTGTAGGCGAAGTGGCGGCGATAGACGCCGGGGCTCCTCTCTCAGGGGAGCCCCTACTTATTTTCTTAGGAATCACATGGCACAATCCGAATCCGAAACAGTGCTCACCGAGCATCACGAGACCGACAACCTCGACCCACGTACGGACGCGCCGGCGCGCCCCGGGACCCCGGTGCATATCGCCCCGGTCCAACTCGGCAACATCACCGTGCCGACCCCGGTGGTGCTCTCGCCGATGGCGGGAGTGACCAACTGGCCCTTCCGCGTGATTTGCGAGGAATATGGTCCCGATGGACTCTACGTGGCCGAGATGATCACCGCTCGAGCCCTCGTGGCGCATAACCCGAAAGCACTGCGCCTCTGTCATTTCGCCAAAAGCGAAAAAATCCGTTCACTGCAGTTGTACGGCGTGAACCCCTCCATCACCGAACAGGCGGCGAAAATCGTGGTCGACGGCAACATGGCCGACCATGTGGATCTGAACTTCGGTTGCCCGGTGCCCAAGGTCACTCGTCGAGGCGGTGGTTCGGCCTTGCCTTGGAAAACCGACATTTTCACTGAGCTATTACAGCGCGTGGTCGCCGTATGCGAGCCGGCGGGCATCCCCGTCACCGCGAAGATCCGCGTCGGCATCGACCATAACCATGAGACCTTCCTCGAAGCCGGACACATCGCGCAGGAGGAGGGCTGCAAGGCCGTAACCCTGCATGCCCGTACCGCCGCCGAATACTATGGCGGTCATTCCGACTGGTCCCGCATCGGCGAGCTCAAGGAACACCTCAACATTCCGGTATTCGGCAATGGCGATATCTGGGGTGCCGAGGATGCGCTCGAAATGGTGCGCGAGACCGGCTGCGACGGTGTGGCCATCGGCCGCGGATGCCAGGGCCGGCCGTGGCTGTTCGCCAACATCAAAAACGCCTTCGAGGGCAATCCCGAACGGCTCAACCCGAATCTGGGCGAGGTCTGCCGCGTGATTCACCGTCATGCCGAGCTGCTTACCGAGTTTTATGAGGGCGATGAGATGATGGCCGTCCACGATCTGCGCAAGCACATCGCCTGGTATCTGAAAGGATTCCCGGTGGGCGGCTCCACCCGCAAGGCCTTTATGGAATGCGAGAGCCTGGCCGATGTGGACCGCGAGATCGGCAAGCTCGACCCGACTATCGAATACCCGCCACGCGTGGTCGACAAACCGCGCGGCCGCGTGCGTTTCGCCAAGAAGGTGCACTTGCCGTATGGCTGGTTGGAATCGCGTACCACCACCCACGAAGAGCGTGAGGCGCTCTTCGGTGACGACCCAATGGACGCCAGTTACTGAGAAAATACTGAAAATACACGCAACACGCGCCATTCTGCGCGTGAATTTCCCTCCAAGAGTAGCCTGTTTGCGCTACTCTTGGGTGTAACCGTGAAGTGACAGGAGCCAAACGTGAGCGAGATCGCGCAGAATGAGTTCAACGACAAGACCAACATCAAGGTTGTTGGCGTCGGCGGTGCCGGCGGTAATGCCGTCAATCGCATGATTGCCGAGGGATTACAGAATGTTGAATTTGTGGCGGTAAATACCGATGCGAAGGATCTTCTGCGCTCTGATGCGGATGTCAAGATTTCCCTTTCCGATAAGTCCAGTCGTGGTCTCGGTGCTGGTGCCGACCCGGAGCGTGGAGCCAAGGCGGCCCAGGACCACCAGTCGGATATCGAAGAGGCGCTTAGGGGTGCCGACATGGTGTTCGTCACCTGCGGCGAGGGCGGTGGCACCGGTACTGGCGCCAGCCCGATCGTCGCTCGTGCGGCTCATCAACAGGGTGCTCTCACCATCGCGGTTGTTACTCGTCCGTTCAGCTTCGAAGGCCCTCAGCGTTCCGCTTCCGCCGAATACGGCATCGACAACCTGCGCAAGGAAGTCGACGCGCTGATCGTCATTCCGAACGATCGCCTGCTCGAGCTTTCCGACCGTTCCATCGGCATCATTGAGGCCTTCAAGACCGCTGATACCGCACTGCTTGCCGGTGTTCAGGGCATCACTGACCTGATTTCGATGAACTCCTATATTCACGTCGACTTCAACGATGTGAACTCCATTCTTCGTGGTGCTGGTACTGCGCTGTTTGGTATCGGTTCCGCACGGGGAGAGGATCGTGCCACGCAGGCCGCCGAAATCGCCATCAGCTCTCCGCTGCTTGAGGAAAGCATCGAAGGCGCACACGGTGCGCTGATCAACATCGCCGGTCCGACCGACCTGAAGTTGCAGGAGGCCTCTGCTGCCACCGAACTGGTGCGCAAGGCGATTCACCCTGAAGCCCAGATTATTTGGGGTCTTGCTCTGGACGATGCTTATGGCGATGAAGTGCGTGTCACTGTTATTGCTGCTGGTTTTGACCCCGTCGCCGCTCAAGATGACGACACTCAGAGCACGGTGACGCCGGTTGTGCCAACCGCCGCCGATCCTGCGACTCCCGTGGCACAGCCAGCTCCAGCACCGGCACCGGCTGCACCCGCTGCCACTGCCCAACCGGCATTCACACCGGCTATCGGTGACTCCGCATCGTTGCCTTTTGATGATCCGACTTCCGCTCATCCGAATATCGCCGTGAACGATCCGGCTGGCGATCTCGACATCCCTGACTTCCTGCGCTGAAAGGATTGATCCATGGCTGGGTTCATGAAAAACGCGATGTCCTATCTGGGCATGAGTGACGTTGTGGACGATGAGGACGACTACATCGAGGAGGACGAGGAGCAGAAGCCGGCTTCGAAGTCCGCATTTGATTCCGACCATACGGTCACGCCGCTGGCGTCAACCACCGCGCCTGCCGCATCGTCGACTACCAAGCCGTTCCCCGGTGGTCGTGTGAACAGAATCACCACCATCCATCCGAAGTCATATGAGGATGCTCAACTGGTCGGCCGTGCATTGCGTGACGGTGTTCCGGTCGTACTGAATCTCACCGGTGTGGCCGAAGCCGTGGCATATCGCATCGTGGACTTCTCCGCCGGCGTGGTGTTCGGCGTGCGTGGTTCCCTCGAGCGTGTCACTCCGCGCGTGTTCCTGTTGAGCCCGGCGCAGGTGAACATCAAGGTCGAAGAGCCGACAAAACCAGCCTCGGCACACGATTTGTTCGCTGACTGACCGGTTCAGTAGTTTTCGCATTCGACGTTATATCGGTATTCGGCCGACTCCCAGCAAGGAGTCGGCCGATTCTTATTGTGCTCCGAGCAAACTTTTCATGCGCGGTTGTTAGTCTGTCAGCATGCTTTCCTTAGTGTTCTCTTTGATCGGCCGCATTCTTGCATGGCTCATCAACGCGTATATCACGGTTCTGTTCGTGCGCATGATTCTGGACTGGGTCTCCGTTCTCGCACGAAACTGGTATCCACGTGGTGTGGTGGCCCAGCTGATCAATATTGTGTATTCCATTACCGAACCCCCTCTGCGCTGGCTACGTCGCTATATTCGCCCATTGCCGCTCGGTTCGATTTATCTTGATGTCAGCTTCATTGTGCTGTATTTTGCGCTGGTGGTACTGGAAAGTGTTGTTCTGATAGTGTTCTGAGGCCGTTTTTGACCCGCCGGAGGCATATATCTGGCATAAAAACCCACGTCGAATGTTCTGAAACGATGGGGTCGTGATAGCATTCTGACTTGAGACCAACGTAAGTGCGGGCGATGCCCCAAAGCGAGGTGCAAGATTTATGGCTCTGTTGACGCCGAAGGATATTAGGGAGCATACCTTCCAGACTGTTCGATTCAAGGAAGGTTATGATGTCGACGAGGTCGATGACTTCCTTGATCAGGTCACGGAAACCGTCGAGGCTCTTGGACGTCAGGCGGTAGCCGGCGGTCAGGCCACCCAGACTCTGGGTCCTGACGTGACCAACCTTAATGCGAAGATCTCCGATCTTACCGGTCAGGTGCAGCAACTCGAGTCGGAGAATGCTGGTTTGAAGAACGCTGTGGCTCAGGCCCAGCAGGCCGTTCAGGCTGGCAATGATCAGGCAGCACAGCTTGTCTCTGCCAAGCTCAGCGAAGCCGAGGAATCCAACCGCGCGCTGTCCTCCCAGAATGAGCAGCTCAAGGGTCAGGTCGATCAGCTGAACGCTCAAATCGATCAGCTCACCGCTCAGGCTGCTCAGGCCTCCGGTGACCAGGAGGCTGTCGGTCAGCAGATCGCCGCCATTCAGCAGGAACGTGATCAGTTCCGCGCGGCCAACGAGGAGCTGTCCCGTCAGCTCGCCGCTGCTCAGCAGCAGGGTTCCGCCGCTCAGCAGCAGTCCGCTCAGATCGCTGAGCTGTCCCGTCAGCTCGAAGAAGCCAAGCAGCGTGAAAACCAGCTTCGTGCTCAGGTTTCTAAGGTCGAGCCGAGCACCGAGACCGGTTCTCTGCAGAAGATCGCTGGCGCCGCTTCCATGCCGGGCACCGAGCCCGAGCGCGCCACCGCCATGCTGACCCTGGCTATGCAGCTGCACGATCAGTACGTGGAGAAGGGCAAGAACAAGGCCAAGGAAATCACCGAGGCCAGCCAGAACAAGTACAACGATCTGGTCACCAAGGCCAACAACTACTCCGAGCGTACCCGTTCCGAGGCCGACGACTACTCCACTCGTACTCGTTCCGACGCCGACACCTATTCGGATCGTACCCGCTCCGAGGCCGACGCTTACCGTGACCAGACTCACGCGGATGCCGAGACCTACTCCCAGAACACCCGTTCTGAGGCCGACGCATACTCCGTCAAGACTCGTCAGGATGCGGACAACTACTCCAAGTCTCAGCACGATGACGCTGACAACTACGAGAAGGAAGTGCAGCAGCGTGCCGCCGAGTATGACAAGAACACTCGTTCCGCGGCTGATGCGTACGACAAGAACACCCGCTCTGCAGCCGATACGTATGCCGAGCAGGTGCGCGACAACCTTCAGGCTCAGTCCAAGGTCGTCGAGGGCAGCATCCAGAGCCTCAAGCAGTTCGAGACTGAATACCGCGCCCGCCTCACCGAGTACCTCGGCCAGCTGGCATCGCAGGTTTCCGAGTCGAACAACTACGTCGACCAGACCTCGTCCAAGACCAACTGAGCGTAGGCAGGTACAGGTCGTATGACGAACCAACAGGGACGGCTGCGCACCCGCGTGGCCGTCTTTGCATGTGTGGCCGCGGCTGCGCTGATTGTCGATCAGCTCACCAAGGCTTGGGCGATGGCCGCGTTATCCAACGGTCAGACCATTCGCGTGATTCCCGGACTGCTGTCCTTCACCTTGGTGCGTAATCCGGGCGCGTCCTTGGGCATGGGATCAGGCGCTACTTGGGTAATCAGTCTGTTGGCCGTTGTGGCTTGCGTGGCCCTTGCTGTGGCTGGGGTGCGCACTGTCTCCATGAAATGGTCGGTGGCGATTTCTTTCGCGTTTGCAGGCGCTCTGGGCAACCTGATTGACCGTGTTATGTACGCTGACGGCTTCCTCGACGGCAAAGTGGTGGATTTCCTTAACTATGGCTGGTCCGTTGGCAATGTGGCGGATATCTATCTGGTAGTCGCCGGTGTGGTCCTGGTGATTCTGATTCTTATGGGGGAGCCGTTCTCACACAAGGATCTCATCGAGCAATCCGACGAATCCCTACAGTCTGAGCCGGAGGCGGACGCCAAGTAATGAGTCGAATAGTCCCTGCTCCCGATGCATTGGTGGGTAAGCGTTTCGACGTAGCCGTGGCCAAAATGCTGGGTATTTCACGATCTAAAGCCGCCGATCTGGTTGACTCCGGGCAGGCGCGCGTTTTAGGACGTGAAGTTGCGCGGTCCAGCACATTGCAGGCGGGGGAGACCGTCGAATTTGATTTGGCGGAGGAACAGGCCGAGCCTGAGCCTATCGCAACTGATATGGCCGTTGTCTACGAAGACGATGATGTCGTTGTAGTCGATAAGCCTGTAGGCGTGGCGGCGCATGCCTCGGTTGGCTGGACCGGTCCAACCGTGCTCGGATCACTGCGTGACCGCGGCGTGCATATCACTTCCTATGGTGCGGCCGGGCGTGAGGGCATTGTTTCTCGCCTTGATGTAGGCACTTCCGGCTTGATGTTGGTGTGCAAGTCCGACCTTGCGTACACCGAGATGCGTCGGCAGTTCGCCGAGCATGAGGTAAAGAAAACCTATCATGCGCTCGTGCAGGGTGGTCTTAAAGAGAACAAAGCAACCATTGAGGCACCGATCGGGCGCGCCAAAGTGTCCGATTTCCGCTTCTGCGTGACTCCGGCCGGCAAACCGGCCGTTACGCACTGGGATGTGCTGGAGCGTTTCGGCCATGAGGCCACTCTGGTATCCGTGAATCTGGAGACCGGACGTACTCATCAGATTCGCGTGCATTTCTCCTCGATTGGGCATCCCCTGTGCGGTGACCCCATGTATGGTGCCAATCCGGTGCTGTCTGAGGCCTTGGGACTTGACCGGCAGTGGCTGCACGCCATGAAGCTCGAATTCCGTCATCCCCGCACCCGCGTCTGGACCACGGTCCGGTCCCAGTACCCGGCCGACTTGGCTGCCGCCCTCGATGCCATGCGTGCCCGACATATCGAACCCGCTGAACCTGCCGAATATGCCGAAGTTCTGGTGGACTAATTCCGCAACGTGTGCATCATGCGTTTTAATATTTAGATTCAGTTCCGGCTTCGCCGGATTCATCCCAGAATAACGAGAGATCGGTCATGATGGCTCTCCGTCATGACCATACCCCAAGTGACTGCGGATGCTGAGTACCATTCAGTCCAATGGTCGGTAACCGTACGTGAATTACCGGTATTTCCGCTCAACGTGTCTCGGTACTCCAGCGTGAAGTGAACAGAAATGAGCCAAAGCAGTAATGAAGCCGGGCGGTATATGCCATCCGGATTGCAGAATCTCCTGCTGATAAAAACCGTTTCCTAGTCGTTGACCGTGCCCGTTCCGACGACGATCGCGGCCTACGACGCGTTCATCCTCTACCCGGCCCACCGATACGACATCAAGGGCAAGAGGATTCTCAAGCAGGAAAAGAAGTACTATGCCGTGGACTTGGGGATGCGACGTATCCTGTGCTCCAACAACGTGCGGGACATCGGACGCCTCCTCGAGAACGTGGTGTTCCTCGAACTGATGCGCCGCGAGGGCGACGTGTATGTCGGACAGAGCTCCGGCAGCGAGATCGACTTCGTCACGAACGGGCCAGGCGGACGTCGGTACTACCAGGTCAGCGAATCGGTGCACGATTCGGCGACGCTGGATCGGGAGCCGTCCTCGCTGCGCGCCGTGCGTGACAACTATCCCAAGACGCTGATTACGCTGGATGACGAACGGCCCTACTCCCACGAAGGCATCCGACAGATATACGCGCTTGACTGGCTGTTGAACGAAGACCACAAGAAACAGTAGATACTAGGGCGGCCAGCGGGTTAGCAAGACATCAGTTGGTGAGGACTGCTGACATTGCACTCCGACGGATGAATTGAATACTCATATGGTATCCGATTCTGAACAATTGAGTGGGGGCGTTGATGGTTGCCATCGTTTGAGCTGGCTAAATGCGATTTCGCGCCATGCTGTTTCAACAACGGTAACAACGGCTACAGTTGAACTATGCATGGGTTGAAGAGTGCGATTGACAGGGGAGCGGACGCGTGGGCACGTTCGCTGCCTGGGCGCGTGTTCGACCGGTATGTGTCGCGGAGCGGCCCCCTGCTGGCGAATGGTCTGGCATATGGTCTGCTGTTCGCCTTTTTTGCCGGCGTCTGGATTGCGGTGAGCGTGTTCGGCCTTATCATGGTCGGCAACATTGATTGGCAGCAGATGCTGATCGACGCGGTGCGTGAAGTCATTCCCGGTGTGGCCGACTCGTTTCTGACGTCTTCCGCGCTAGGCGCCATGTCAAGCGCATTGACGTGGACCGGTCTGGCCACGTTGGCCATATTCTGGTGGACAGTGACCGGCTGGATGAACTCGCTGCGCCACGCCGTACGGGCCATGTTCGACGACTGCGGCGACGAGCTCAATATCGTCGTCGCAAGGTTACGCGATACGCTTGCCGCCATCGCCATCGCAATACTGTTCATTCTTTCGACCGCGGCCGGTACGGTGTCCGGCGGCATCGTACGCCGACTGCTGCAATGGGGCGGCATCCCCAGCAGTTCGTTGCCCGGCACCGTGCTTTTGGAGATGACCGGTTTCGGTACCGGCGTCGCGCTGAATTTCGCGTTGTTCATGTTGCTGCTGCGCGTGGTCTCCCACATCAAAGCCGGACGATTCACGATACTCGGCGCGTTACTGGGATCTCTGACGGTTTCCGCAATGCAGCTTCTCGGTGCGCGACTATTAGCCGGAGCCTCCCGGAATCCGATGCTTGCCCCGTTCGCCGCGTTGATCGGCGTGCTCATTTGGTTCAACCTCGTCGCCCAGGTCATTTTGCTCTGTGCCGCCCTCATTGCCGAGTGCCGACAAAAGAGCTGAGCGTCTGAACTGACTAATATGACAATTAGCGATGAAGCCTCTCTCGCCGAGATGATTCGCGAACTCAGCTGGCACTACAGTTATTGCCGTGGTCTTTCCATCTTGGCATATCGCAAACGAGTAGCTTCACCCGTGATACCGAGCTTGCGACCAATTGTTTCCCATGATTGGCCACGCTCATGCATGAGCAGTACCATCTGCGCAATGCGGGCATCAATGTATTCCAGTTCGGCTTTGCGTCGATTGATTAGACGGCTGAGCTCCAGTTCGGGAGAGAAGTTTGGGCTGTCCTCGGGAATGCCTTCTGCTGGTGATTCCTGAGACTCCACGGCGTCTGCCGCAGCGTTGCCGATTTCCATGAGTTTGGCCTGCACTTCGGGGGGAGTAGTCTTCAAATTTCATCGTTATCACTGCCTTAGTGTCGCTGTTGCTGATACTCCACTTTATAGGCATGTGGCCTCACCGGTAAATATTTACCGCCGCCCAGACCACACGGTATGGTAGAGCGCATGGCTGATTACGGGAACAACTTTGTGCAACTGCATAACCACACGCACTATTCGCTGCTCGATGGTGCGTCGAAGATTCCGGATTTGGCCAAACGCGCCGCCGAACTTGGCATGCCTGCGGTCGGCATCACCGACCATGGCAACATGCATGGCGCCTACGAGATGTACACCAACTGCGTGGCCAATGGCGTCAAGCCCATCATCGGCATCGAAGCTTATGTGACCCCGGAAACCGCACGTCAAGACAAGTCCCGCGTGCATTGGGGTACCGAAGCCCAGCGCCGCGACGACGTTTCCGGTGGTGGTCTCATCACCCACCTGACCATGTGGGCGGAAAACGACGAAGGCCTGGTCAACCTCATCAAAGCCTCGTCCGTGGCCAACCTTGAAGGCCGTGTTATGCGCTACCCGCGTATGGATAAGGAGGTGCTCGCCACCTATTCCAAAGGCGTGATCGCATCCTCCGGCTGCCCCTCGGGCATCATCCAGACCCGTCTGCGCCTCGGTCAATTCGATGAGGCCCTGCGCGCCGCCGGCGAATTCCAGGACATCTTCGGCAAAGACAACTTCTTCATCGAACTTATGGATCACGGTCTGCCCATCGAAACTCAGGTGACCGGTGACCTGCTGACCATCGCCAAGAAACTCAACGCACCACTGCTGGCCACCAACGATTCCCACTACGTACACGCCGAAGATGCACAGGCGCAGGACGCCATGCTCTGCATCAACTCCGGTTCCCGTCTTGACGATCCGGACCGATTCAAGTTCGACGGCACCGGCTACTACATCAAAACCGCCGAAGAGATGCGCGAACTGTTCAAGGACCACCCGGACGCCTGCGACAATACGCTCGTTATCGCCGAACGCTGCAACGTGATGTTCGACGACCACGAAGACGGCGCGTTCATGCCGAAATTCCCTTGCCCCGAAGGCTGGGATGAGACCTCCCTGTTCCTCAAAAAAGTCGAGGAAGGTCTGGAGAAGCGTTACGACGGCAACCCGCCGCTCGACGTATTGAAGCAGGCCGACTACGAATGCGGCGTGATCTGCCAGATGCAGTTCTGCGGATACTTCCTCGTGGTCGCCGACTACATTCAGTGGGCCAAGGACCACGGCATTATGGTGGGTCCGGGCCGTGGTTCGGCCGCAGGCGCCATGGTCGCCTATTCCATGGGCATTACCGAGCTCGATCCGCTCAAGCATGGCCTGATTTTCGAGAGGTTCCTGAACCCTGAGCGAGTGAGCCTTCCTGATATCGATGTCGACTTCGACCCTGAAGGTCGTGCGCGAGTCATCGAATACTGCGGCGAAAAATACGGCACCGATAAGGTCGCCCAGTGCGTGATCTATGGCACCATCAAAACCAAGCAGGCCCTGAAAGACTCCGCCCGCATCATGGGTTATGAATTCTCAGTCGGTGAAAAAATCACCAAGGCGCTGCCTCCGGCGGCCACCGGCGGCAAAGACATCAGCCTGCATGACATCTTCGACCCGACCGCCAAACGCTACGCCGAGGCCAGGGAATTCCGAGAACTCTACGATTCCGACCCGGACACCAAGCGCATCACCGAAGAAGCCAAGGGTATCGAAGGCCTGATTCGACAGACCGGTGTACATGCCTGCGCCACCATCATGGGTAGCGCACCCATCACCGACACCTCGCCGTTGCTGGAACGCACCGATGGCACCATCACCACCACCTTCGAATACCACACGTGCGAAACGTTGGGGCTGGTCAAGATGGACTTCCTTGGCCTGTCCAACTTGACGATCATCCACGACACCCTGAAGAACATCGAGGCCAACGGCAAACCCGCCATCGACTACACCAAGATTCCGCTCGATGACGCCGAAACCTACAAACTCATGTCCCGAGGAGACACGCTCGGCGTGTTCCAGCTCGATTCCGACGGCATGCGTTCGCTGCTGAAAACCCTGAAGCCCGATAACTTCAACGATATTTCCGCACTTATCGCCCTGTACCGACCGGGCCCGATGAGTATGGATTCGCACACCAACTATGCCAAGCGCAAAAACGGCCTGCAGAAGATCACGCCAATTCACCCTGAGCTTGAGGAGCCTCTGAAGCAGGTGCTTGACGAGACCTATGGTCTGATCATCTACCAGGAGCAGGTGCAGTCCGCCGCCCGAATCCTCGCCGGCTATTCGCTGGGCAAGGCAGACGTGCTGCGTCGAGCCATGGGTAAGAAGAAGCCCGAAGTGCTGGCCAAGGAGAAGGTGCCGTTCTTCGCCGGTATGAAGGAGCATGGATATTCCGAAGAGGCCTCCCAGGCCGTGTGGGATATTCTGGTGCCGTTCTCCGGCTACGCCTTCAACAAGGCGCACTCCGCCGCATACGGTCTGATCTCCTACTGGACCGCATATCTGAAAACGCACTACCCGGTCGAATTCATGGCCGCCCTGTTGCAAGGTGCCGCCACCAACAAAGACAAGACCGCACTGTACTTGGGCGAGGCCCGCCGCATGGGCATCCAGGTGCTCTCGCCGGACGTCAACGAATCGGTGTACGAGTACTCGGCAGTCGGCGACGTCGTCCGATTCGGTCTTGGTGCCATCCGTAACGTGGGTGACAAGGCCGTGGCCGATATCATCGCCGAACGCGAAGGCCCGCGCGGCAAGTTCGTGAACTTCATGGACTTCATCCGCCGCGTGCCCCTGACCGCGCTGAACCGGCGATTGGTCGAATCGTTGATCAAGGCCGGTGCCTTCGACTCGATTGACCCGAACCGTCGCGCGCTGCTCACCGTGCACGAGGCCGCCATCGATTCGGTGGTGAGTCTGAAGCGCAAACAGGCGGAGGGCCAGTTCGATTTGTTCTCCGATGCCGAGGATGGGGGAGCGGAGGCCATGGGCGACGCTTCCGTGACCGTACCCGATCTTGAGGAATGGGACAAGAAGACCAAACTTAACTTCGAACGCGAAATGTTGGGCCTGTATGTGTCTGACCATCCGCTCTCCGGTATGCAGTCGATTCTCGCGTCCTTGCGTGAAATGTCCATCGCGCATCTGGTTGATCGAGCCAAAACGATGGGTGAAGGACAGCAGGTCACGTTGGCTGGTTTGGTCACCAATGTGGACCGGCGTGTATCCAAGAAGGGCAACCCCTGGGCCATCGTGACCATCGAAGACATGGAAAGCTCCATCCAATGCATGTTCTTCGGCAAGGTCTATGAAGCGGCCGCCGCCGAACTTGCCGTGGACGCCATCGTACAGATTCGTGGCCAAGTGGAGTTGCGCGACGAAACCGTTTCTCTGAGAGCCACGGAAATGCAGATTCCGACCTTGGAAGCCGAGGATGAACGTCCGTTGGTCATCACGCTGCCGCCGGTGGCGTTGGAGCGCCAACGCATGATGCAACTCGGTCAGGTGCTCGCTAATCATCCTGGTTACTGCGAAGTACATCTTGCGGTGCTGGATGAGAAGGGTAACGCTCAGGTGCTCACGTTTGGCGATCGTTTCCGCGTCAAGCGAGATACTTCGTTGTTTGCTGAGATCAAGATTCTGTTTGGCCCCAGCTGCTTGCCTGCCGCCTGATTGGCGGGTTTCGCCCCTGGCCTCTCCCTCACCTGGCTTTGCTGGGGGCTCCTTCATCAGAGGGAGCTAAGGCGTGTGCCACCATACGATGTGCGCGACTACTGTGGAACGTATGGGCATGGAGATGGCGGATACTGGTAACAACGATGACGAGCAACAATGGATTGCCACGATGCTGGAACGGCTGTCTCATTCGCAGTTCCGCGCCAAATTCGCTTTGACCGACAAAGACCGAGCCTATGCCCGCACCAAAGGCAAGGCGACCATCGATCGTCATGCGCGAGAAATGTTGCGAGACCGCATAGGCGCAGCCGAACCGAAGAACGACGGCAGGCAGACGCCATGGCGCGGCCATCCGGTATTCACCGCTCAGCATGCTACCGCCACATGCTGCCGCGGATGCATCGAAAAATGGCATCATCTGCCCAAAGGCCGTGAACTCGCCGAAGCGGAGGTAAACCGACTTGCCGATTTGGTCATGGCGTGGATTGAGCGGGACCTTATCAATCATCCGGTTCGGTGAAGCACCCCGCATCCTCAGTATGCCTGTATGCCTTCAATAGTTATGGGCCAACAGCCAACATAGGCCTCGAAAACCGTAGATGCAAGGTATTGGCGAATGCGGCAGAACGCCGAACGTTGCCTATGGCGCGTTCGTCAATAATGCGACATGATGTCTATTCAAGAAGAGTTGATGAAGTGTCAACTCTGCCCCAAGGAGGCGGAATATGTACTACAGCAGCGGCAATTATGAGGCTTTCGCACGTCCGAAGAAGCCGGCCGACGTGGACAACAAGCATGCATACATCATCGGTACCGGACTGGCGGCATTGTCTGCAGCCTGTTATCTGGTGCGTGATGGTCAGATGCCTGGCGAGAACATCCACATCCTTGAGAAGGACCCGGTACCCGGCGGCGCCTGTGACGGTCTTGATATTCCCGGCCTTGGCTATGTGATGCGTGGCGGCCGCGAAATGGACAATCATTTCGAGGTCATGTGGGATCTGTTCCGCTCGATTCCCTCCATCGAAACCGAAGGCGTCAGCGTACTCGACGAGTACTACTGGCTCAACAAGGAGGACCCGAACTACTCGCTGTGCCGCGCCACCAAGAATCTCGGCAAGGACGCGGGGCTCAAGGGCAAGTTCGGGCTGTCCGACAAGGCTTCGATGGAAATCATGAAGCTGTTCTTCACCCCGGACGAAGACCTGTATGACAAGCCGATCACCGATTTCTTCGATGATGAGGTGCTGAACTCCAACTTCTGGCTGTACTGGCGCACCATGTTCGCCTTCGAGAACTGGCACTCCGCGCTGGAAATGAAGCTGTACATCAAGCGCTACATTCATCACATCGGAGGCCTGCCGGACTTTTCCGCGCTGCGTTTCACCCGCTACAACCAGTACGAGTCGATGATTCTGCCGATGGTCAAGTATCTGGAATCGCACGGCGTCGAATTCCGCTACAACACCAAGGTCGAGAACGTGGAATTCGCGATTGGCGGGGGAGCCGGCCCCAAGCGCGAGCACACCGGCGTAGGCCAAGAAACCATCCAGAAGATTCAGGCCACGTCCGGCTTCTTCAAGCGCAACCCTGCCAGCACGCCCACCAAGAAGCTTGCCGTGCGCATCGACGTGGACCACGAGGGCAATAAATCCTCCATCGACCTGACCGAGAACGATCTGGTGTTCATCACCAACGGCGGTTGCGTGGAGAACTCCACCATGGGTTCCCAGAACTCGCCCGCCGCATGGAACCCAGACCTGAAGCCCGGTGGCGGCTGGGATATGTGGAAGCGTATCGCCGACCAGGACCCGAGCTTTGGCCATCCGGAGAAGTTCTGCTCCGATCCGAATGCCACCAAGTGGATGAGCGCCACCGTCACCACCCTGGACGGCGAGATTCCGCCGTACATCCAGAAGATCTGCAAGCGCGACCCGTTCTCCGGCAAGGTCGTCACCGGCGGCATCGTCACCGTGCAGGACTCCAACTGGCTCATGAGTTGGACCCTGAACCGCCAGCAGCAGTTCCGCGACCAGCCCAAGGACCAGCTGTGCGTATGGGTCTACGGCCTGTTCCCGGACAAGCCCGGCAACTATGTGAAGAAGCCGATG
>ENA-ORRR01001139-ORRR01001139.1-human-gut-metagenome-genome-assembly--contig:-NODE-1139-length-19047-cov-3.78112_pt1 | contig 19047 bp, 19 predicted proteins | sample MGYA00242182_ERZ509148 | MGnify/ENA primary metagenome ERZ509148 (study PRJEB26280, sample SAMEA2338674) | human gut metagenome | biome: human gut; feature: human-associated habitat; material: faeces... | reverse complement strand
CGGACCGCCCGCCGCAGCGGGAAGACGATGCCGGAGTACACCGTCAGGGTCTCCGCGCCCAGCGCGGCGGCATAGCTGCAGGCGCGCTGGTACACCACCGCCACCAGTGCGGCCCAGAGCAGGCAGAACACCATCCCGGCGGGCAGGCTCTGCCAGAACACAAAGGGAGCCGCCAACAGACCCGGGATGGCGGCCCAGCAGCAGAGCACAGCCCGGCCACGGGGCGGGATGATGAGCGCCGTGCGGCGCAGCTCCCGCTCCGTCACTTGCTGTTCAGCTCCCAGGCATCGGTCAGCAGGTGCAGGGTATCGTCCTGCGTCAGCACCAGGATGCGGTCCCAGGGCAGCAGAACGGTGTTGCCGTGGGGGATGATGAACTCGGTGTCGCGGGTGATGCTGACCAGAATGGCATCGCCGGGAATGGGCACATCCATGATGGCCTTGCCCGCAAACTTGAAGTTCTCGGGCAGCAGGATCTCGTTCAGGCTGGCCGTGCCGCCGCCCAGGCTGAGCAGCTGGCGGATGGTGTCTGTCTCGATCTCCCGTTCCAGAATGTGGCTCAGGTTGTCGGTGCCGCAGACCACGGTGTCCACGCCTAAGGTGTGCAGCAGCTCCCGGTTCTTGGGGTTGGAGGCCCGGGCCACGGTGCGGTCCACGCCGAACTCCCGCTTGGCGATCTGGCAGGCCACGAGGTTGTCCTCGTCCGAGCCGGTCACGGCCACAAAGGCGTTGCAGCTGCCAACATCGGCGGTGCGCAGGGTGTCCACGCTGATGGAATCGCCGCAGATCACGGGGATGTCCAGCGAATCTGCCAGCATCCGGCACTGGGCCTCGATGGGTTCAATGATGACCACTGAATGGTGGTTCGTCAGCAGGCTCTGGGCCAGATACCGCCCAACACGCCCGCCGCCTGCAATACAAACTTTCATATTGATACCTCGTATTACTTTACGTAAAACCATTTTGGGATAAAACCTCTCCGGCAATGCTTCGTATTGCCGGAGAGGTTTTACGCCTCACTTCGCCAGCGCACGGAACACGGCCTGCTCTGTCAGGATGGTGGGGCAGATCGTGTCCAGCTCGTAGGTCTTGTGATAGAGCACCTGCAAATGCGGGTCAGAGACGCGGCAGATGACCTTTTCGCGCCGGAAGATGTTCTTTGCGATCTGTGCGGCCATCAGGTTCACGGAGTCATCCTCGCACACAGCGGCCACCGCGTCGCAGTTCTCCACGCCGCCCTGCTTGAGGATGTCGGGATCGGTGGGGTCGCCCACAAGGGCTGTGCCGCCAAAGGAATAATCATCAAAGCTGTCCAGCCGCTTGAGCTGCTCGGGGTCCTTTTCGATCAGGGAAATATCATGGCCGATGCGTTCCAGATCCCGCACCAGTGCCGCGCCCACCTGGTCGCAGCCGATCACCAGAATATTCATGGATGTCACCTCATTGTTCAAAATCTGTTGTTGTCTGGCCCGGCATTCCGCGTCAGAAGGAAACACAGGGAAAAACGTTGTGTCCAGTATAGCATATTTCCCGCGGCAGATAAATACAGAAAAAGCAGACAGTGCTCCTGTATAAAATTTGTGATTTTTCGTGCGCAGGCTCTCAGAATATGATATACTGGAAAGCGAACCCAATCTGAATGTGTGCGGAGCGCCTGTGCCGCTTTGCAGGGAGGAGAACCCATGTTTCTTGAAATACTGAAAGCCATCCTGATGGGCATTGTGGAGGGCATCACCGAGTGGCTGCCCATCTCGTCCACCGGTCACATGATCCTGGTGGAGCAGGTGGTCAAGTTCAACGCCAGCGAGGAATTCATGTCCATGTTCCGCGTGGTCATCCAGCTGGGTGCCATTCTGGCCGTGGTGGTGCTGTTCTGGAATAAGCTCTGGCCCTTCGGTCTGCGCCATGGCCGCGTCTGCTCTAAGCCTGCCGTCTGGCAGCTCTGGTTCAAGGTAGTGGCCGCCACCATCCCGGTGCTCATCATCAGCCCGCTGGACGACTGGTTTGAGGTCCGCTTCTACAATTACATTACGGTCGCCGCCATGCTGATCCTGTATGGTGTCCTCTTCATCCTTGTGGAGAACCGCCGCACCGCCCCGCATGTCACCCGGCTGGAACAGATCACCTACCGCGAAGCCTTCATCGTTGGCGTGTGGCAGATGCTGGCCATCATCCCCGGCACCTCCCGCTCCGGTGCCACCATCGTGGGCGGCCTGCTGCTGGGTCTGTCCCGTGCCTGCGTGGCCGAGTTCACCTTCTTCCTCGCCATCCCGGTTATGGCGGGCGCGTCCCTGCTCAAGGTGGTCAAATTCGTCCTCTCCGGCGCTGCGATGACCGGCACCGAAATCGCTGTCCTCGTGGTGGGCTGCGTGGTCGCCTTTGTGGTCAGCCTTGCCGCCATCCGCTTCCTGATGGATTACGTCAAGCGCCATAACTTCAAGTTCTTCGGCCTCTACCGCATCGTGCTGGGCCTGATCGTCCTGGCCGTGGCCGCCATCACCGCCATTGCGTAAATCGCTCCCCAAACACCCCAGCCGCCCGCCCGGGCGGCTTTTTTGCGCCATTGTTGAAAAAATGCACATGAACGAGTATAATAATATTGTCAGTACGGAAGGGGATTCGGAGGAGAGGCGCTTATGGCAAGATTTGTTCCGTTCATTGTAGATGCCGGTGATAACCAGAAAATTGGCGTAAAAATCACGCGGATGAAAAAAACGGATGCGGCACAAACGGAAAAAGAGCCACACTGGCAGACAAGCTGGATGTCGGAGTATATTCAGAGTAATTCCTTTGAAAAATATGCGCTGAAAACCGCAGATGGGGAACTGGTTGCTCTGGCTGCGTATGAAATATTGGAAAATGATGTAATGGTTCACATCACTTATATTGAGAGCCAGCCGCAGAGCAATCCGACAATTGTTGGACAGGCCAGAAAATACCATGGAATAGGGCGGGTCCTGATTGCCTACGGCATCAAGCTGTCCATTGACCATGCGTGCGGTGGAACGGTTACCTTTGAAGCAAAGGTTCCGGAGCTGGTAGAGCACTATGTGCAGAATTATGGCGCAAGTCCTCTTCCAAGTTTTGGCGGAGCTCCGCGCTATGAGCTTTCCGGTGAAGCTGCAATGAAAGTATTTGTTATGTACTTGAAGTGAGGTGTTTGTAAGATGACAGCACGGGAATATTTTGAGAGAGATCCGGAGCGGGAGGAGTTCTACCGCACCTTTTACAAAATATGCCGACAATTCAATGTTACGTGGTCTTCTGCATCCCCTGAGGTCAAAGCGTTTGTGGAAGAAGCCACCCGAGTGGCCTACGAGCAGAGGAAGGCCCGCCGCAATGGTGAGAACCTGAATACAGTAAAGCCGTTCTTTGGGGATGAAGCCTGTTGATCTCGACCCCCTAGCCGCCCGCCCGGGCGGCTTTTTCGCGCCCTGGGGCAATTGCACCGGCCCCGGCCTTGTGTTATACTGGAGCCATAAAGAGAGAACCCGGCGGCGGGAAAGTGCCGCGCCTGAAATTGTCAAAAACGGAGGAGATCCCTATGGAAGCATCGACTGTATATTACACCGACTTCCGGTGTCCTGTGGGCACCAGCCTGACCGAAAAACTGCGTCGCCTGTGCATTGCGGCGGGCATCAAGAGCATTGATATGGACGGCAAGTTCGTGGCCATCAAGATGCACTTTGGCGAGCTGGGCAACCTGGCTTTCCTGCGCCCGAACTACGCCAAGGTAGTGGCAGACCTGTGCAAGGAGCAGGGGGGCCAGCCATTCCTGACCGACTGCAACACGCTGTACCCGGGCAGCCGTAAGAACGCGCTGGAGCACCTGAGCTGCGCGCAGGAAAACGGCTTCTGGCCCATGACCACCGGCTGCCAGATCATCATTGGCGATGGCCTGCGCGGTACCGATGAGCTTGAGGTGCCCGTGCCCAACGGCGAATACTGCAAGACTGCCAAGATCGGCCGCGCCATTATGGATGCCGACATCTTCATCAGCCTGACCCATTTCAAGGGCCACGAAGCGACCGGCTTCGGCGGAGCCATCAAGAACATCGGCATGGGCTGCGGCTCCCGTGCGGGCAAGATGGAGCAGCACTCCTCCGGTAAGCCCGCCGTGCAGGAGGAGCTCTGCCGCGGCTGCCACCGCTGCGCCAAGGAGTGCGGCTCCGATGCCATCCGCTACAATGAGAACAACAAGGCGGTCATTGATTACGAAAAGTGCAAGGGCTGCGGCCGCTGTATCGGTGCCTGCAACTTCGATGCCATCTATTCCATCGACAGCAGCGCCAACGAGGAGCTGGACCGCAAGATGGCAGAGTACGCCGCCGCCGTCTGTGCAGACCGCCCCAGCTTCCACATCAGCCTGGTGCAGGATATCAGCCCCAACTGTGACTGCCACGGCGAGAACGATGCCCCCATCCTGCCGGATATCGGCATGTTTGCCTCCTTTGACCCCGTGGCGCTGGATCAGGCCTGTGCCGATGCCTGCCTGAACGCACAGCCCCTGCCCAACAGTCAGCTGGGCCAGAACCTTGCAAAGCCCGGCTGGAACTGCCACCACGACAACTTCAAGGATTCCAACCCCAATGTCGAGTGGAAGGCAACGCTGGATCAGGCCGAAAAGATCGGCATGGGCACCCGCCAGTACACCCTGAAGAAGATCTGAACATAAAAATAAGCCCGACAATGTCGGGCTTATTTTTATGTCTCTTGCATTCAGGGGCAGACGGAACGATCAATACTCGCTGGAAGCCGGGACCAGTACGTCAATGACATCGGCCAGGGCTTTCCAGTTTTCCTCGGAACAGCCGGGCAGCTCTTTGGCATCCAGACCGGCATCCTCGATGCGGCCGGTCATGCTGTCCTTGTCGGTCAGCAGGGTCTCGGCATCGGCCTTGATGAGCGGCCAGGCATCGGCAAAGCTCTGCTGGTCATCGGCGTTCAGGCTGTCGAACCACTGGGTATAGGCATCTTTGATGTCGCTGACCGGCTGAATGCTCATGTTGCAGCCATCGGCCCATTTCAGCAGGGAAGCCGCTGCGATGACGGATTTCAGCGAGCAGCCGGACACGCCGGGGCCCCAGCCGAGGCAGGGGGCAAAGGCATCGTCCGGGTCAGAGAGGGAGAACAGGGAATTCTCGCCTGCGTCCAGCGGGCCCACCTTGCCAGTGTCGGCGGTCACGGTGGAAGAGGGGATGCTCTCGCTTGCAGAAGCGGAAGAGCTGGAAGCGGCAGTGCTGCCGGAAGAGGTGCTGCAGCCTGCCAGCACGCCGCACAGCAGGGCGGCGCAGACCAGCAGGGAAAGAATACGCTTGCGAATCATAGGAAAGCCTCCTTTTATCGTGTTCCGGCCCATCTGCCGGAGAAACTGCTCTGGTACATTTCTAGTATACTGTTCTGCCGGGCTGTTGTCAATCGGCGTGCGCAGGACGATTTTTCACCCCGGCTGTGCAAACTATACAAACTTTTGTCCTTTTTTTCTCAGTCGGGCGGGATTGACATTTTTTGCGCTGGCGCGTATAATTCGGCCATGGTCAAACTGGGAGAAATGAGTGAAGAACCGGGAAAAGGGGGAGAAACGGATGCAGAAATTTCTGCGGCGTCTGGAACGCTTTTCACAGTCGCTGCTGTCGCCGCTGTCTTATCTTTCGGCGGCGGGCCTGCTGCTGGTGCTGGGGGCGCTGCTCACCAGCAAGCCCTTGTGTCAGGCGCTGCCGGTGCTGCAGTGGGCTCCACTGCAGCTGATGGGTCAGCTGCTTTACAACGGGATGATGGTGCTCATCAACAACCTCAGCGTCATTCTCTGCGTTGGGGTGGCTGCCGTGCGCGCCAAAACCGAAAAGCAGGATGCCGCCCTGCTGGCACTGATGGCCTACCTTGTGTTCCTCACAGCCAACCACACCGCGCTGGAAGCGCTGGGACTGCTTGCCCAGCCGAACGGGATGACCGGCCTTGCGGGCACGGGCCAGACCACCATTCTGGGTATTCAGGTGGTGGACACCGGCGTGGCAAGCGGCATCGTGCTGGGCTTTGCGGCGGCGTGGCTCTTCAACCGCACCTGCGAAAAGCAGTTTTATGGCATGATCACCCAGCTCTATTCGGGCCTGCGGTGGTCGTTTTTGTGGCTGTCGGCGCTGGCGGTGGCACTGGGGCCCGCCGCTGCAGCGGGCGGTCAGCGCCCTCACGGGCTGGATCGCGGCTTCAGGGAACGCGGGTGTGTTCCTTTATGGCTTTCTGGAACGGCTGCTCATCCCCACCGGCCTGCATCACCTCATCTATATGCCCTTCCAGTTCTCCTCGCTGGGCGGCAGTCTGACCGTAGGCTCTGTGACCTACACAGGTGCTTACGCCGTCTGCATGACCGAGTACACCATGGGCCTGCCCCTCTCGGACGGCATCGTCTGGATGTACACCGGCTTCACCAAGACCTTTGGCTATCTGGGCATTGCAGCGGCCTTCATCTTCACGGCCCGCAGGGAGAACCGTGCCCGGACCGCCGCCGCTATGATCCCGCTGGCGGTCACGGCCTCGGTGGCCTCCATCACCGAACCCATTGATTTTCTGTTCTGCTTCGTTTCGCCCCTGCTCTGGGTGGCCCATGCGGTCATTACGGGCGGCTTTATGGTGCTGCTCCATGTCCTGCACGTCCGGGCCTTCACCTCCAACCTGCTGGGGTCGCTGGTGTTCAACCTGAGCGCCGGGGAGCAGCTGCAGAACATGCCGCTGCTTTATCTGCTGGGCTTTGCGGAGATCCTGACCTACTTTGCCGTGTTCAGCGTCCTCATCAAGGCAAAGGATCTGCCCACCCCGGGCCGGGAAGCAACCCTTTCCGCAGACCAGTCCCCGTACGCCGACCCGCAGGAGGTGTGCCGGTTCATCGCCGCGCTGGGTGGGCCGGAGAACATCGCCCAGCTGGGAAACTGCTTCACCCGCCTCCGGCTCACGGTGCGGGATGCCTCGCTGCTGGATATGGGGGCTCTGCTCTCCCTGCCCCATAAAGGTCTTGTGGTGCAGGGCACCCGGGTCCAGCTGGTCTGCGGCCTGCACGCCGCCCAGCTCCGCCATGCGCTTGAACAGCAGCTTGCCGAGATGGCCCCTGTGTGATTGCATTTTGATAAGAGAAACGGTATAATTGTGGCGAAACCTCTCAGTTGTCTGCGGCGACAGCTCCCCTAACAGGGGAGCCAAGAAAGGCCCCTGCCTCTCCTATTAGAAGAGGTGGCATTGCGAAGCAATGACGGAGAGGTTTAGCAGCGGATAACCTGAAAATAAAGGAGAACATAAAATGCAGAATAACACCTTTTCCGTCGAAGGTCTCTTCGATTTCCTGAACGCCGGTGTCAGCGCCTTCCACTCCACGGCTGCGGCTGTGAAGATCCTGGAGGAAAACGGCTACCAGAACTGCCCCGAGAGCGCAGCCTGGGAGCTGGTGCCCGGCGGCAGATATTACACCACCCGCAACGGCTCTGCCGTGCTGGCATGGCGGATGCCCAAGGGTGAGCTGACCGGCTGGCATGTCACCGCCAGCCACAGCGATTCTCCCACCTGGCGCATCAAGCAGCTGGACGGCGGCAAGGACACTGTCTTTGCCAAGGCGGAGACCGAGGGCTACGGCGGCATGATCATGCCCACCTGGCTGGACCGTCCCCTGAGCGTGGCGGGCCGCATTCTGGTCCGCACGGAGAACGGCATCCGGAGCCTGCTGGTCCACCCCGACCGGGCGCTGGCTGTCATCCCCAACCTCTGCATCCACTTCAGCCATGACCTGAACAACGGCATGAAGTACAACCCTCAGGTGGATCTGCAGCCCATCTTTGGTGAGGCGGGCTCCACCCTGCGGGACGCTCTGGCTGAGGAAGCCGGGGTCAAGGCTGAGGACATCGTGGACGCTGACCTGGTGCTCTGCACCCGCGAAAAGGCCGAGCGCGTGGGCCTGAAGGGCGAATATTTCATGTCCGGCCGCATCGATGACCTGGAATGCGCCTACACCACCCTGTGGGGCTTCCTGCAGGGCCGCGGCGAGGAGGAAGGCCGGGGTGATATGTGGGTCATGTTCGACAACGAGGAGGTGGGCTCCTCCAGCCGGCAGGGCGCACAGGGCACCCTGATGGCCAATGTGCTGGCCCGCATTGAGGAAAAGCTGGGGGTCACCCGGGAGCAGAGCATCCGTGCCTGCACCAACAGCCTGCTGCTGAGCGCCGACAATGGCCACGCCACCCACCCCAACCACCCCGAAAAGAGCGATCCCGCCAATGTGGCGGTCATGGGCGGCGGTGTGCTGCTGAAGTACAATGCCCGCCAGACCTACACCACCAGCGGCTTTACCGGCGCTGCCTTTGCCGAGATCTGCAAAAAGGCCGGTGTGCCGGTGCAGGTGGCCGCAAACCGCGCGGATGTTCCCGGCGGCTCCACGCTGGGCAACCTGCTGGGCCACCAGATCCTGATCCCCATGGTGGATATCGGTCTGGCACAGCTGGCCATGCATTCCGCAATGGAGACCGCCAGCTGCAAGGATGCCGAGTACATGGCAAAGGCCGTGGCCGAGTTCTATAACACGCCCATCTCCCAGCCTGTGGACGGCGAGTGGAAGCTGGGCCTGTGAGCGCTGTGACCGGGCGCTTTGCCCCCAGCCCCAGCGGGCGGCTGCATCTGGGCAATCTGGCCTGCAGCCTGCTGGCCTGGCTCAGCGCCAGAAGTCAGGGCGGGCGCATCGTTCTGCGCATTGAGGATCTGGATGCCGAGCGCTGCCCCCGCAAATATGCCGACGCACTGGAAGAGGACCTGCGCTGGCTGGGCCTTGTCTGGGACGAGGGCGGCAGCAGCGGCGGCCCCAACGGCCCCTATTACCAGAGCGAGTGCGCTGACATCTACACTGAGAGCTATAACAAACTGGAAGCACAGGGCCTTGTTTACCCCTGTTTCTGCTCCCGTGCCCAGCTCCATGCCGCCAGCGCACCCCACACCTCCGACGGCAATGTGATCTATCCCGGCACCTGCCGGGGGCTGACGGCGGAGCAGATCGCTGAAAAGCGCAAAAAGAAGGCTCCGGCCTACCGGCTCATGGTGCCCGACGAGGACATCACCTTCACCGATGGCTGTATGGGCCCCCACACCGAGAACCTGCTCCGCGACTGCGGGGATTTCTACCTCCGCCGCGCCGATGGCGTGTTTGCCTACCAGCTGGCTGTGGTGGTGGACGATGCCCGGATGGGCGTGACGGAGGTGGTGCGGGGCGCGGACCTGCTCTCTTCGACCGCGCGGCAGCTTTATCTTTACCGTCTGCTGGGCCTGCCCGCCCCAAAGTTTGCCCATTGCCCGCTCCTGCTGGCCCCGGATGGCCGCCGCCTGTCCAAACGGGACGGGGACCAGAGCCTGGAAAACCTCCGGGCAAAGTATACGGCACAGGAGATCGTGGGCAGGCTTGCCTTTGCCTATGGTCTCCAACCTGAACCGGCTCCCCGCACCCCGGAAAGCCTGATCCCGGACTTTTCCTGGGACAAGGTGCCCAAGCAGGATATCTACCTGCCGGAAAATCTGTTTTAAGCAGACCCACGATTTTTGCCATGCCTGTGCAAAGATCGTGGGTTTTTTCTTTACAAAAAAACAATCTATGGTAGAATATAACTAGAGATTTTGCTGAAACAGAAAGGAGCCTGTTATGCGTAAAATGTTAAAAGCGTCGAGTTTGTTGATCTGTGCAATGCTTTTGTTCAGCGCATGTGCAGGCTCTTTGAATCTGGGACCGGGACCTTTCCGTTCGGAAATGCAGGATGTTTTCGTTCAGCAGACGACACTTACGGTTCCGGCCAGTCACGCCGAACATGGGGAGGATTATGTCATTGAGTGGCAGGACCCTGTGATGGAGCAGCACGTCCGGAAATGGCTTGACCGCCCGAAGGGAGATATCTATCACAGCGATGTCTGGGATTATCAGCGAGTCTCGATAAATTCCGGAACCGGCGTAGGGGATCTCATCGTCAAAGATGCACCGGATGGGGTGGACATTGGAAGAAACGTCAACAGCAATGAGCAGCTGGCAGCCTGCGCAGTCAGCGTAGAGGGAACGTATGATCCGGTGGTTTCGCTCGCAGATCTGCGGCATTTTGACAGCTTGCAGGTATTGTCGGTCAATAATAGAAGGGGAGCCCCACCCATTACAGATCTGACAGGTCTGGAAGAATGCAAAAATCTGATGCTTTTGAGTGTGCCCAGTGTGGAGAGCAGCGCGTTCCCGACCTTTGCAAAGCTGGATTCTGTGGTAAAGCTGGAATATGGCAGTGACGGGATCCGGGCGGATTCCAATGTCTCCGACCTTTCGGCGCTGGCGCAGATGAAGTCGCTGAAGATGCTGTGGATCACCGGCAGTGAGGTCGATCTGACCCAGCTGGCCGGAGCTGACTTGCGGGTCCTGAGACTGGACGTGACCCGGATCGGTTCGCTGGAACCGTTGAAGCAGATGGAAAATCTGAGCTTTCTGCAGCTGTGCCAAGGGCCGGAGATCGACAGCTTTGCCCCGCTGGCGGAGAGCAGTGTGCAGTATCTGAGTATGTCCCTCTCTCAGGGTGCACAGGAAACCTACAAGGACATGGATTATACTCCCCTGACCCAGATGCCGCAGCTGATCTGGCTGGATCTGACCAACAACATCACGTTTGATACGGAAACCTGCAAAAAATTGCTGGCAAACGATACAGCCCTGAAATATCTGAAAATTTCCTATACATCAGCGGCCAAAGATGCCGAAGAGCTGGATACAGCGCACCTGAAAGAGTTCACTGCTCCGGCTCCGTAATGCCCCAAAATGCAAAAACGCCTCTGTCGGCCGACAGAGGCGTTTTTTCTATGTGGATTCACAGCCGCTGCAAGGCTCTTGCGTCGCTGTGTTCCAGTGCGGCCATGGCCGTATCCAGAACCATGGCCAGCAGGATGCCCAGCAATACATCAATGCAGCTGTGCTGCTTGAGCAGGACCGTGGACGCAATGATGGACATACACAGTACCGCCGAAGCAGGCCGCATCCAGCGGCGGCCCGGCGTTTCAAAGATGCGGCTGCGGTAGTAGGCCATCATCAGGGTGACGGAGTTGAACACATGGATGGAGGGGCAGACATTGAGGGGCGTGTCGGTGGCATAGAGCATCCGCACGGCCTGAGCAAAGAGGTCGCTGCCGTACACCCGGTAGGGCCGCAGGTCCAGCCCGGTGGGCAGGATGACATAGCAGGCCAGCGCAATGGTCATGCCCGCAAACAGAGGCAGGCAGAGCCGCCAGAAGTCGGCCCGGGGCGCTTTCCACAGCAGGTAGAACAGGGTGAACGGGATCCATACGAACCACGCAAAGTAGGGCACGATGGCATATTTGCAAAAGGGGATCAGGTCGTCCAGATGGCAGTGCACCAGAACATCGGGCACGGCAATATGGACTTCGAGCCAATGGAACGCCGAAAGGTAAAACAGGAGATAAAACGCCATGAACGAAACGGGATGGCGGGAAAACCAGTTGCGCATGGAACACACTTCCTTTTCTGGAATGGGGGCTGCAGCCCCGCCTAAAGTTCTTTGCAGCGTATGATTATACCGCGCAAAGACGAAGAAAACAAGACAAAAAGCTGACAAAATCGTGAACACATCCGCGCGGAATTTGGTATGCTTTGGGGAAGCGGATGCAGGGGAGAGAAGCTTCTGCCTATTGATACGAGACAGGATGCGGGTTTCCTGCACAAAAAAGGCCCTCCCCGCCAAAACTGCAATGGCGGAGAGGGCCGGATATACGGAAACTCAGATCACCTTTTGTTCCATCCACCTGCCACGGACAAAGCGGACGCAGAAGAACAGCGAGCGCATGGCCCAATCCAGGAACATGCCCATCCAGATGAATAGCAGGCCGCAGTGGAACTTGAGCACCATCAGGTAGCAGAAGGCCACCCGGAACACCCACATGGAGATGACGCTGACCGTCATGGTAAAGGCGGCATCTCCGGCGGCGCGCAGGATGTTGGGCAGGGTGAAGCTGGAGGGCCACAGGATCAGCGATACAGCGTTGAACCAGACCATCAGCTCCAGTGCCATGCCGTAGGCATCCGGCGAGAGGTTGAACCAGGAGAGCGCCAGCTTGTTCAGGAAGAACAGGCCGGAAAGGTTCATCACCCAGTCCCCGGCGTAGGCGGTCAGGAGCAGCAGGCGGGAATAGCGCTTGGCCTGCACCTTTTCCCCGGCACCCAGACACTGGCCCACAACGGTCAGCGCGCCGATGCCAACGGCGGAGGCGGGCACGTTCAGGAAGCTGGAGATGTTGCCTGCCACGGCGTTTGCCGCAATGGCGGCGGTGCCCAGCGTGCTGGTCAGGCTGGAGACCGACAGCTTGCCGATCTGGAACATGCCGTTCTCAATGCCGGCGGGAATGCCGACTTTCAGGATGCGCTTGATGAGGTCGAGGTCTGGCTTCAGGTCGGTGAGGTGGTCGATGCGCAGCGCACAATCCGGCTTCTGCAGCAGGAACATCACGGTGAAGCAGGCGATCATCCGGCTCACGAGGCTGGCGGTGGCCGCACCCATCACGCCCATGCCGAACCCGTAGATCAGGATGGCGTTGCCGCCAATGTTCACCACGTTCATCACCAGGCTGGAAAGCATACTGATCTTGCTGTTGCCCTGGGCGCGGAACAGAGCCGCACCGGCGTTGTACACGCCGATAAAGGGATAGCTCAGGGCCGAGAGCAGAAAATAGGTCTCAGCGTAGCGCATCACATCCGCGTCAATGGAGCCGAAGATGCCCCGCAGGATGGCGTGCCGCCCCACCGCCACGATGACGGCGGTGACCACGCTGAGCGAGATCATAATGAACATGATCTGGGCGGCACTGGCCTTGGCCCGTTTGGGCTCCCGGTGGCCGATGTACTGGCTGGCGACCACCGCGCCGCCGGTGGCCAGTGCGCTGAGCAGCTGGATCATCAGCACGTTGAAGGAGTCCACCAGGCTCACGCCCGAAACGGCGGCTTCGCCCACCGAGGAGACCATCAGGGTGTCCGCCAGACCGATGGAGATGCTGAGGGCCTGCTCTGCCACCAGCGGCAGGAAAAGTGAAATGAGCTGTTGACGGTTGAACAGCGGTCTTGATGTGGTCGATGCGTCTGTCATGGTGTCCTCCCTTGGCGCGTGGATTCAAACACACCCATGATAGCGCGGAATGACGTGAAAATCAAGGCGTTGTATCCAACAAATCAAAAAATCAGGCAAACTCTTTGCTGGGGGTCAGGCTGGTGCCGTAATAAACAATGTAGTCGTAGGGGACCTGGGGGTTGTATGCGGCCAGATCGCCGTACTTGGCCAGAATGTCGTTCCGCAGGTTCTCCGGGGTGTAGGGCTGCCCGGCGGAAAGGGTGTCGGCACAGACCGCGTTCCACATGCCCTCGGTAAAGGCAGCGCAGTTGAAGTAGGCCGACCAGTGGTCAGATTTGGCAAGGTTGCGGTTGACCACGTCCAGCTGGCCCTGATCCAGCGAGGTCTGGACAGCATAGATGTTCTGGTAGTAGGAATCGGCCAGGTAGCGCTTGTAGTAGCCCTCCAGATTGTACCAGATGCCGGTGTGCTCCCAGCGGTTGCCGCGGGGGCTGAAGGTCATCTCGGTGTCGGGCGCGATCCGCAGGCCGCCCACCTCGATGTCGTGGTTCGAAACGTTCCGCACCGAGAGGAAGGAGTGGCCGCTGGAATTGATGGAGGCATCGCCCCGGTCCTCGGCCCGGGCGTAGATGCGCAGCAGGGCCACGGCACCCTCGGCGGGTTCTGCACCGTAGGCCTGCACGGCAGATCTATGGTCCGCCTGTTCAAAATCGTAGGGGCCGCCGGTGCTGGTGGTAAAGCCGACGATGTTGCGGATCTGATCCTCAAGGGGGCTTACGTCGGTGATGACACGTTCGTCCTGGGGGGCGGGCGTGGCGGCGGGAGCCTCGGCCAGCGCGGCGGTGCTGCCGGACACGCACAGGGCCAGCGTCAGGCAGAGGGAAAGGGCGCGGAACAGCTTTTTCATGGGGTGACCTCCAAAGAGAAAAAATTTCAGGTCAAGGATAGACGATTTTTGGGACGCTGTCAAGAAAAAGATATCTGCCGCCTTTACCCCCGGTGCCGGTTGTGTTAAAATGGAACTGGCAGCCGTGCCCGGTGGTTTGGGGCATGGGGCCGATCGGAAGGTCTGACCCAGAGAGGGGAACAACCTATGCCAAAAGAAGCACACAAGGTCGTGGTCATCGGGCACCGCAACCCCGATACCGATTCCATCTGCTCCGCCATTGCCTATGCGGAGCTCAAAAACCGCACCAGCACGCTGGTCTGTGAGCCGCGCCGTGCCGGTAAAATGAATCAGGAGACCGAGTTCGTCCTGAAAAAGTTCGGTGTCACGCCGCCCCGGATGTGCACCGACGTGAACCCCAAGATCCGGGATGTGGATTACCGCGAGATGCCGGGCATCCCGGGCTCCACCAGCCTGCGCCGCGCGTGGAAGATCATGCGCGACCAGCAGATCGACACCCTGTCCATTACCAGCGCGGACAACGAGCTGGAGGGCATCATCACCGTGAAGGATCTTGCCACTGCCAACATGGACGTGTTCGATACCGCGGTGCTGGCCAAGAGCCGTACCTCTTATAAGAATATCCTTGAAACGCTGAACGGCACCATGGTGGTGGGCAATGCCGACGCGGTCTGCACCACCGGCCACATCAAGATCGGCACCGCCACCCCCGAGATGCTGGAAAGCAGCGTGGAAAAGGGGGATATCGTCATTCTGAGCAACCGGTACGAAAGCCAGCTCTGCGCCATTGAAAAGGAAGCCTCCCTGCTCATCATCTGCAATGGGGCCAAGGTGGGCCGCACCATCCAGCGCATTGCCGATGAGACCGGCGTTGCCATTATGACCACCCCCGTGGATACCTACGCGGCGGGCAAGCTCATCAGCCAGTGCGCGCCCATCTCCTATTATATGACCCGGGACAACATCCTCAAATTCACCCTCGTCACCCCCGTGGCCGATGTGCTGCGGGTGATGGCAAAGGTGCGCCACCGCTATTTCCCCATCCTCGATGAGGACGGCAAATACTGCGGCATGGTCAGCCGCCGCAACGTCATTGCCCTGCGCAAGCGGCGCATCATTCTGGTGGACCACAACGAGGCCACCCAGGCCGTGGAGGGCTTTGATCAGGCCGAGATCCTGGAGATCATCGACCACCACCGCATCGGCAGTCTGGAGACCAGCGGGCCGGTCTACTTCCGCAACCAGCCCGTGGGCTGCACCGCCACCATCATCACCCAGATGTACGATGAAAACGGTGTGGACATCCCGCCCCAGATCGCGGGCCTGCTGCTGGCGGCTATCCTTTCGGATACGCTGGCTTTCCGCAGCCCCACCTGCACCCCCGTGGATGAAAACGCCGCCAAGCGTCTGGCCAAGATCGCAGGCGTGGACATTGAAGAGTTTTCCACCGAAATGTTCGAGGCCGGTGAAAAACTGGACGGCAAGACCCCCGAAGAAGTCTTTTTGCAGGACTTCAAGGTGTTCATGTGCGGCGATATCCGCTTTGGCGTGGCGCAGGGCAGCTACATGACCCGCAAAAACCTGCAGGCCGCCCAGGCGCTGCTCCAGCCCTATCTGGAGGAGGCCCGCAACAAGCAGAACGTGGAGGACCTCTACATGCTGCTGACCGATGTGCCCAAGGAGGAGAGCGTGGTCATCTGCACCGGCCGCTACGCCGCCGAGGTGCTGAGCAACGGCTTTGAGAGCCGGCCCGCTGCCGACGGCAGCTGGACGCTGCCCGGCGTGGTCAGCCGCAAAAAGCAGTTCATCCCCGCCATGATGAGCGCCTATCAGGAGCTGTAACCCCCCGATACAAAACACGAAGCCCCCGGAACCCTGCATGTTCCGGGGGCTGTTGTGTTTTGTAAGGGAGCGTCAGGCTGCGACTTTTAAGGGAGAGTTATCAGTCCAGATGGTGCCATCCAAAAGCTTTGTTACGGCCAGTGTGCCGTTCACGCTGACCCGCGCGGGGTCCAGCGCATAAAAATCGCTCTCCCGCAGGTTTTCGGGGTCTGCCGTGGGGGAGATGCCCACCACGCACACCCAGTGTCCGTAGGTGCTGCTGGTGGCGATGTGGGGGTAATTGACCTCTTTCCAGCCGGAGCCGGAGAGGTGGTATTCATAGCTTGTCACGCGGTTGGTGTGCTTGGACACGCCGCTGACAGCGGTGTTTTTCAGATGTACAATGACGGGCCGCCCGGCCTGCAGCTCTTCATACAGGCGGGAAAGGCAGGCGGAAAGGGAGCCGCTGTAAGCGTAGTACCCGGCGGCAGACCATACCGCGCCGTTCGACCACATCCCGCTGCCTGAGCAGGGCTTGCCATCCAGAATGGTGCGGGCGTAGCGCAGGGCGTACCAGCTGCACCGGCCCGAGGTCTGGTTGCCGATGGAGACGATCTGCTGGCTGTCGAAGGACAGCAGCGTGATGCCGTTCGCATTCTGCAATTGTGCCGCCGCAGCCTTTGGCGCGGCCAGAAAGCTCAGGCACAGCAGAACTGCTGCCATGAAAACGCGCACCGGAGCGCGCAGGGAACCATGCTGCATGGGGCAAACTCCTTTTCCTTGTTCAGGAACGGCACCCGGCGGTTCCCATTGCTTTAAGTTTAGCACCAAATCGTGGTAGAATTGTGTAAACGCCGGAAATATTTTCCGGTTTTTGTCCCGGGCGCGGCAAAGGATCTTTGCGAAGATTCGTTCTGGAAAAAACAACAAAAGCAGGAGAAAATGTTTGGTGAAGCTGGCAATTGACAAAAGCGACAGTCGTTGGATAAAATAAAGCTAGAAGGGGCCCTGTTTCAAAATGGAAAGGCACCCCGCATATTATGAAAAACACAACAAAACGACTGGAGGTCCCGACATGAAAATGCTGAAAAAACTGGCCGCTTTGATTCTGGCGGCGACCATGGTACTTGTTCTGTTCACCGCCTGTGGCGGTGATGGCGGCAGCACCGGCACCAGAGAGCCGGATAAAGAAGCAAAGGCATTCGCAACTTTCTCCAAAAATGATCGGGTTGCAGCTGAAGCAAAAGTCAACGATCCCCAGCTGCAGGCTGTGGCTGAGAAGCACTTGGACGAGGATTTGCAGGCAAAGGTCGATTTCTTTGGTGCAAAGTTCTTTGGAAAGGTTCACGTGGATGGCAAGGAGGAAGAGTATCTGACTGTCACCGTGACGGCAAGATATGATTACGGGCCTTTTGTGAGTGCATTCATGGAGGCACTTCAGAAGGAAATCAATCGTGAGATCGGCACCAACATCAACGTAGATGGCAAGGGCAGCTGGACTAAGCTGGGTGTCGTGGTCAAGAGCGACAGCGGCCACAGCTACATGGCAGTGGCATTCCGAATCCATAACCCCAAATACAACAAGTAAATTAAATTAGTTTTCCCCGGAGCGTGGCTGAAAGGCCGCCCTCCGGGGCTTTTTTGCGTCTGGAGCACTTGACTTATAATTATAATATAATTATAATATAGATATGGAAAGCATACAGTTTGAGTGGGATGAAAATAAAAACCGCATCAATCAGCACAAACACGGCATTTCATTCCTGGAAGCAAAGACAGTTTTCTATGACGAGGAAGCACTGGTAATTGATGACCCGGAGCATTCAGAACAGGAGGACAGATTTATCATTCTCGGCCTGAGCAGTAGGGCAAATCTGCTTGTCGTGTGTCACTGCTACCGTGCGTCAGATACTGTCATCCGTATTATCTCGGCCAGAAAGGCCACAAAAACCGAATCGAAATATTATGGAAAGTGAGGTCTGTGTTATGCTCAAAGAGTACGATTTCAGCAATGCAAGAAAGAATCCCTATGCCAAGGCGCTGAAAAAACAGATCACCATTAACATTGACGGCAATACCATTGATTACTTCAAGGAGCAGGCCGAAGTGGTGGGCATCCCTTACCAGACCCTGATCAATTTGTACTTGAAAGACTGCGTTGCCAATAACCGTCATTTGTCTCTGTCGTGGCAGTGAGAAGAAAAACAGGCTCGTCCGGTTTTGCTCCGGACGGGCTTTTTGTTTGCAACTTTCCCATAAAAGATGCAAAAAAGGCTGTGATGTGGTACAATAAAAGATAGATTTTGTCGAAAGAAAGGAACCTTTGGATGCAGCTGTTTGAACTGGTCAGCCCGCGGCTGTTCCGCCCGCTGGCGGGGCCCAACCGGGCGTTTTATGCGGAGCTGCTGCTCCTGCTGTGGGAGGAGTGCCGCCACACGGCGGATTACTCCATCTCCCGGGCAGAAGCGGTGAGCCGGGCCGAGGATTACTTTGCGGCGCTGGCAAAGCCGCTGGCACTGGATGCCGATGACGCGGGCGATGAAGCCGAACAGCCCACCCGGGATCCCCATACCCTTGCGCTGGGCTTTCTGCTCCGCCTGCGCCGCACCGGCTGGCTGGAAGAGCAGCCCGGCAGCTATGAGGAAGAGCCTGCCCTTGCCTTTGTGCCCGAGGTGGCTCCTCTGCTGGAAGCGCTGGAAGAGATCCTGAACCCGCGTGTTGTCACCTACACCGGCAAGCTGTACAAGGCCTGGCAGCTGCTGCAGAACATCGGGGAGGAAAAGAGCCCCTATGAGAATGTTCTGCGGGAGGTGGCCTCCGATCTGGAAGCACTGAACAAGTCCCTGCGGGCGCTGAACGCATCCATCGGGCATTATATCGACCGGCTCACCCGCAACCGTACCCCGCAGGAGGTGCTGGAGCTCTTCGACCAGTACGAGGAAAAGGTGGTGGCCGCCGCTTACCACCGTTTCAAGACCAGCGATAACCTGTTCAATTACCGCGCTTATCTGGAGGAGGAGCTGGACGACTGCGAGGCAGAACACCTGCCCCGGCTGGCGTTGGATTACGCCCGGGTGGAGCGCTGCGCCCCCGGCGAGGCCGCCCCTGCCGTGCGTGCCCTCATCCAGAAACTGCGGGATTCGCTGGAAGAGATGAGCACCCTGATGCGCCAGATCGACCAGAGCCACATCCGCTACCGCAA
>ENA-ORRR01001132-ORRR01001132.1-human-gut-metagenome-genome-assembly--contig:-NODE-1132-length-19151-cov-3.3794_pt1 | contig 19151 bp, 20 predicted proteins | sample MGYA00242182_ERZ509148 | MGnify/ENA primary metagenome ERZ509148 (study PRJEB26280, sample SAMEA2338674) | human gut metagenome | biome: human gut; feature: human-associated habitat; material: faeces... | reverse complement strand
GTCAGCGGGAGCAGCAGCGCCGCCGTCAGCAGTCTCCTGTCTTTCAATGGGATTCTTCCTTTCCGTACAGTTATTTCCATCTCAGTCTGCACCGCTCCGCCTCTTTCTATTCGCTGTTTTGACGAAAAACCGGGAGCGAAGCCTTCTTCCTGCAATCAACCCTATAAAATCCGGCGAAATATTGAAAAAGCACTTGTCGAATGCCTGCGATTGTGGCATAATTTTATTATATGTATAAGAGTATCAATACGAAAGGAGATTGACGATGGAAAATCATCAGCTCGTTCTTGTGCTGGATTTCGGCGGTCAGTATAATCAGCTGATTGCGCGCCGCGTCCGCGAACATAATGTATTCTGTGAGGTAAAGCCGTACAAGACCTCGATCGAGGAGATCAAGGCCATGAACCCGATCGGCATTATCTTCACCGGCGGCCCGAACAGCGTTTACGAGGAGACCTCCCCGAAGTGCGACCCGGCGCTGTTCGACCTCGGCATCCCGGTGCTCGGCATCTGCTACGGCTGCCAGCTCATGGCGCACACCCTCGGCGGTCAGGTCACTGCCGCACAGGAGGACACCGCGCGTGAATACGGCAAGACCCGCACCTTCTACAACACTGGCTGCAAGCTGTTCAAGGGTCTGCCCGCCGAGGGTATTTCCTGGATGAGCCACGGCGACTACATGGCAAAGGTTCCGGAGGGCTTTGAGCTCGTCGCGCACACCGATGCCTGCCCGACCGCCGCTATCGCAAATGAGGCGCGCGGCTTCTACGGCGTTCAGTATCATCCCGAGGTAAATCACACCGAAAACGGCTCTCTGATGCTGAAGAACTTCCTCTATGAGATCTGCCACGCCAAGGGCGACTGGACCATGGAGGACTACAAGAACACCTCGATCAAGGCGATCCGCGAAAAGGTCGGCGACGGCAAGATCCTGCTCGCGCTGTCCGGCGGCGTTGACTCCTCTGTTGCGGCCGCTCTGCTCGCGGAGGCGGTCGGCGATCAGCTGACCTGCGTATTCGTAGACCACGGTCTGATGCGCAAGAACGAGGGCGACGAGGTCGAGGAGGCGTTCTCCAAGTGGAACCTCAACCTCATCCGCATGAACGAAGAGGACGAGTTCCTTGCCGCGCTCAAGGGTCTGACCGACCCCGAGGACAAGCGCAAGGCGATCGGCGCGCAGTTCATCCGCACCTTCGAGAAGATGGGCAAGGAGATCGGCGCGAAGGTCGGCAAGGTGGATTACCTCGCACAGGGCACCATCTATCCGGACGTCATCGAGTCCGGCAAGGATGACGCAGCCGTCATCAAGAGCCATCACAACGTCGGCGGTCTGCCGGATTTCGTCGATTTCAAGGAGATCATCGAGCCGCTGCGCATGCTGTTCAAGGACGAGGTCCGTCAGCTCGGCTTTGAGCTCGGTCTGCCGAAGTATCTCGTTATGCGCCAGCCGTTCCCGGGTCCCGGTCTCGGCATCCGCATCACCGGCGAGATCACCAAGGAGAAGTGCGACATTCTGCGCGAGGCGGACGCGATTTTCCGTGAGGAGATCGCAAATGCAGGTCTGGACACCCAGATCAACCAATACTTCGCCGTTCTGACCAACACCCGCACGGTCGGCGTCATGGGCGACAGCCGCACTTACGATTACGCTCTCGCGCTGCGCGGCGTCACCACGAGCGACTTTATGACCGCTGACTGGGCGCGCATCCCGTATGACGTCCTCGACAAGGCCTCCAGCCGTATCGTAAACGAGGTCGCCGGCGTAAACCGCATCGTGTACGATATCACCTCCAAGCCCCCCGCTACGATCGAGTGGGAATAATTTCGCCATTGAAAAAGTCCAGCAATAGCAAGACTTTTTCGCCATGAGTACCCTCAGTGGCAACAAAATGGCAACATTATTTGAATTATTGCGATAACAAAAAAGCGCTATCTGATTTGAAGCCAAATCAGATAGCGCTTTTTCTTTTGTTTTTTTAGTCAGCTTTCAGCCGATTCTTAAAAGCCTCCACCAGCGCATCGCTGAGTTGCTGGGACGGCACTTTCACATAACCGGATGTTTCATCATATTTCGGGTAGTTATAACGCCACTTGTCATAGTCCTCCCGATTGATCTTGCCATTACGATACTTTTCTGCTTGTTCCGCCCACGCAGTGAGCATTTCGGATAGCTCGGCAGCGTCCTTTCCCTTCCGAGGGTCAACACGCAGTGAAACGCCGGTTTCACCGGTTTCCACTGTCAGACCGTAGCGATCTTCCAAGGTGAACAACGTGTGCATCAGACCGAGATAGCTGTCAATGTCCGGCACGGACAGCGCCAGCGGTGACACTCCCAGCGCACCGGCTAGGTTCTCCGTCAGCTCCGCCTTGGGCGATCTGCTGCCAGACTCATACTGCGCCATGCGGATGTCGGCGGTCTTTTCCGGAAAGCCAACCATCTGTCCCAGATATTTTTGTGTCATTCCTCGTAAGTTCCGGAAAAAGCGAATTCTTTCACCGATTGCCATAGTGCGATGCTCCTTCTTATGTATTATATCAGAAATATAGCATATACGTTTATATGTTGTCAAGACAGCAATAGCAAAATAAGTTAATATTTTTCTTGACTTTACGGATTATGCTTAGTATAATAACTATAGCAAATATAGTTAAGATATTGGTGAGACAACCGAATAACCGTTATACGTCACGGTAATGGCGTAACCGCTCGGGCAAATCGGAATGCGGTCAGAAAGTTCTCCGACACGAAACAAGAAAACTATGCTCTAATGAAAGTGGTGTTAAGAATGAACGGAACGAACTTTATGCGAGTTGAAGAAGTAGCAGAGGAATTGAATATTTCCAAATCCTACGCCTACAAGATCGTACAGATGTTAAATGCTGAACTGAAGGAGAAAGGGATTTTGACAATCTCCGGACGGGTGAACAGAAAGTATTTTATGGAGCGTACCTGTTATGGTACAGACCGAAAGGAGTAATTCAATTGGCTGTTTACAAGGAATCAAAAAACAATACATGGAGGGTAATCTACCGCTACACAGACTGGACCGGAGAGCGCAAGCAGTCCCAAAAGCGAGGCTTTCAGACGAAACGAGAGGCGCAGGCCTGGGAGCGGGAACAGCTTAACAAATTGGGCGCTGACCTTGACATGACTTTTCAGAACTTTGTCGAACGTTACAAGGAAGATCGTCGAAACCGCATCAAAGACAGCACCTGGGAGAGCAAGGACCACATTATCCGAACCAAACTGCTGCCCTACTTCGGCAAGCTGAAAATGAGCAGCATCACTCCGCAGCAGATTATCCGCTGGCAGAATGAACAGATCAACTATCGCGACAAAAATGGAAAGCCCTACTCGCCGGTTTATCTCAAGACCATTCAAAATCAGCTGAGTGCAATCTTCAACCATGCGGTTCGGTATTACAATCTGAAAGAAAATCCCTGTGTAAAAGCAGGCAGCATGGGCAAGAAGAAAAGCCGCGAAATGCTGTTCTGGACCAAAGATGAATACCTGAAATTCATTGATGCTATGATGGACAAGCCGTTGTCCTTTTATGCTTTTGAAATGCTCTACTGGTGCGGTATCCGCGAGGGCGAACTGCTGGCATTAACACCGGCAGACTTTGACTTTGAGAAACGCACAGTCACAATCAGCAAGACATTTCAACACACTGGCGGAAAAGACATCGTCACACCGCCCAAGACAGAAAAGAGCAATCGCACTATCACCATGCCGCTCTTTCTGGCAGACGAAATCCAGGAGTATTTGAAGATGCAATATGACATTGGCCTGGATGATCGGTTGTTTCCAATCACGAAAAGCTATCTTTATCGCGAGATGCAGCGCGGCTGCAAAGACACTGACGTAAAGCGCATTCGCATTCACGACTTGCGTCACAGCCATATCAGCCTGCTGATTGATCAGGGGTTCTCGGCGGTAGCGATTGCAGACCGCGTTGGCCATGAAAGCATCGACATCACCTACAACTATGCGCACCTGTTTCCGTCCAAGCAGACAGAAATGGCGGATAAACTGGATATGGAAAGAGGTGAAATCTGATGTCACTGAAAAACCGCGATGAGCACAACCGCTGGCGAAACAAAACAATAGCGTTTCGAGTATCGCCTGAAGAAAACGAGCAGATCGAACGCTATGTTGAGCTCTCCGGGCTGACCAAGCAGGACTATATCACCCGGCGGCTCACTCACAAGGATGTCGTGGTGCAGGGCAATCCAAGAGTGTTCAAGGCACTGCGAAATCAGTTTGCCGCCGTGCTGGATGAGCTGCGGCGTATCGAAGCCGGTGACGGTGTGAACGACGAGCTGCTTGACCTGATCGAAATGATGACTGACATTATGGGCGGAATCAAGGAGGCTGATACCCATGAGTGAAAAAGAAATGACTGCTCCTGTTGTATCTGTTGGCGCAGATACGGAGCAGTCATCCCAAAACCTTATTGATAATAGTTTAACCGATTTTGACCCAAATTTCAAGGGTAGTGACGAAATGCAGAGAGAAATTCTGCGAATGATGGATCCGTCCTACCTGAAAACCGTGTCAATGTCTGAGCTGCTGGACAACGTGTACCAGAGCAAGCCGCCCCTTGTGGACGGCCTGCTCTACCGGGGTACTTACCTTTTTGTCGGCGCTCCAAAGCTGGGCAAGAGCTTTCTGATGACTCAGCTCGCCTACCATATCAGCACCGGCACACCGCTGTGGAACTACCCTGTCCGAAAAGGCACAGTGCTGTACCTTGCCCTTGAGGACGATTACCGCCGCTTGCAGGAGCGTTCCTATCGGATGTTCGGCACGGCAGAAAACGAGAGCCTGTTCTTCTCTGTTTCTGCCGGACAGCTCGGCAGAGGTCTGGATGAACAGCTCACCAATTTTCTACGGGAGCATCCAGACACTTCTCTTATCATTATCGACACGCTTCAGAAGGTGCGTGAAATCGGTGGGGACAACTACAGCTACGCCAATGACTATCAGATCATAACCCGGTTGAAATCGTTGGCGGATAACTATAGCATCTGCCTGCTCCTTGTCCATCACACCCGAAAGCAGCAGGCGGATGATAAGTTTGATATGATCTCCGGCACCACCGGACTGCTGGGTGCAGCAGACGGAGCGTTTCTGCTCACCAAGGAAATTCGCACCAGCAATGCTGCCTGCCTCGATGTGTCCGGCAGAGATCAGCCAGATCAGCGACTGCACCTTTTCCGCAATGAGGAAACCCTTGCGTGGGAGCTGGAGCGTGTGGAAACGGAGCTTTGGAAAGCGCCACCGGAGCCGCTATTGGAGCAGATTTCGGCTTTCCTTTCTTCGGGTGGTAAGGAGTGGAAAGGAACACCCACAGAGCTTGCGTCACTTCTCGGCGTGGATATGAAGCCCAATGCTCTGACAAGGCGGCTGAATGTCAACGCAGGACGGCTGCTAAATGAGTACGGCATTCGATACGAGAGCAGCCGCAGTCGCAGCGAGCGAACCGTAAAGCTGACGGCGGATCAAGCGTGACGATATGTGACGGTGTGACGATATTTCCATGAGTGGTGGCGGTATCCCAAATACCGTCATCATCGTCACACACCGTCACGGGGTACCGTTTCGGCAGGTAAAGTTTCGGCGGGGTGCAGGGTGCCCTTTTCAAAGGGCGGCCCTGCTGGGGCGGCAACCGCAGTTGCCGGGGCAAAGCCCAAACGAGCGGCACTCGATGTACTGACTCTACGCACCCCCTCGGAGAGCGCAACAGCATCTTTTGATGGCCGCAGGCTGTCAAAAGTGCTTTTGCGTTACTCTTGGCAAGAGTAACAGAACCCGTCTACGGAAGGAACTGAAAGGAGTGAAGGAAATGAAACGAACGATCAGCGTTGAAGTCGGCAAAGGCTCCGTCAACCATAACAGCCGCAAATTCAAAGCGGAGAATGTGGACAGTGCGCGCAGCCATCTCAATATCGACTACTGCAACGAACGCATCCAGGATGTCTATCAAATGCTGTTCGGAGCGGCGCAGGAACGCTTCAATGCCAGGCAGAAACGTGCCGACCGGCGCATTCCGAACTACTATGAAAAAATCTGTACCGGGCATCAGGAAAAACCTTTTCATGAGATCATCATTCAAATCGGCAACAAGGACGATATGAGCGCTCTGGGCGAAAATGCAGAACTGGCAAAAACTGTGCTGAACGAATACTATCAGGGCTTTCAGGCGCGAAATCCAAACCTTTATGTTTTCTCCGCACACCTGCACATGGACGAGGCAACGCCTCATCTGCACATTGACTTTGTTCCGTTCATCACCGGCAGCAAACGCGGACTAGATACCCGTGTATCTCTTAAGCAGGCGCTCGCCGCGCAAGGTTTCAAAGGCGGCACACGGAGCGATACAGAGTGGAATCAGTGGGTGCGCTCCGAAAAAGCTGACCTTGCTGCTAAGATGGAGCGGCACGGTATCGAATGGGAGCAGAAAGGCACCCATGACAAGCATCTTTCTGTGCTCGATTACAAGAAGCAGGAACGCAGCCGTGAGGTGCAGCAGCTTGGCGAGGAGATTGATGAACGCCGATGCGAGGTTCATAATCTTCAGCAGCAGGCAGAGAAATATAAGCAGGCGTTGGAGGATTGCAAATTGACGGAGGATATGCTGGAAACCTCACCGGAGTATCAGCTACCGGAACCGCCTGCGCTGATGTCCGCTAAGACCTACAAAACAAGATTCGTTGATGCACTGGTGGAGCGGCTCAAGAAACTGGCAAAAACGCTGTTGACGCGGTATTTCGAGGTTCTGAACGATTATTTCCGAGTCAATGCAAACAACGGAAAGCTGTACCATGAGAACAAAAATCTGCGAGCAGATAACGCATGGCTCAGCCAGAAAAATGACAGGCTGGAAATCGAAAACAGAAACTATTCCCTGCTCCGCAAGCGGCTCGGCAAACAGCAGCTTGACGCATTGGTGGAGCAGGCAAAAGCAGCTAAACACACCACCCAAAGCAAAAACGAAACGAGGGAAAGATGATGAAAAAGTACACCTTTGATGCGAAAAACGGCCTGTGGTACGAGCAGTGCGGGGAGTATCGGCTCCCCTGCCTGACCGTGCCGAACAGCAAACCGATTGGCAGCTGGGGACAGCGCCACCGCCGGTATCTCCGTCAGCACAAGTACGGTACTTATACCGCCCTGCTGCTGACCGGCAAGCTGGACGATTATCTGGCGGATATTGACCGGCAGGCGGAGGAAATATTCGCTCGGCTGGTTGAACAACTGGCTGAAACCGATGGCATCAATGAGGAACTGAAAGCTGATAATCAGATGGAATGGATGCGGCGGATGAACGCTATTTTCGAGCAGGCGAGGGAAATTGTGTATATAGAGTTAATCGGTGTGTAATTTTATCCATAGATATGAGCATTCCGCCAGCAGCTTGTTCAACATTTCTTCTACGCTGCCCCGAAGCAATTCCTTGATTACTTCTTCGTTTAGATGTACAGTTTGCTCGGACATAGTTTGCTGTCTCCTTTCAGAATATGCGTGTCGAGACTGCATTCTACCAGAGCATGCAAGCTATGTCTTCTTTTTGCTCTTGTCAATTCGCGCAACTTATTGTACCTTATCACAACAAATTTAACTATCACGTAATTAATTATTGTATTTACTAATAGCTTGTGATATACTGTAGGCATAAAATCTGCAATTTATATGAGAGGCATGATATGGCTGTTAGTTATAACAAATTATGGAAACTTCTTATAGATAAAAATATGAAGAAGAAAGAACTAAGTGAAGCCGCCGGAATAAGCAATACTTTAATTGCTAAGCTAGGCAAGAACGAAAATGTTACAGTTGACTCTTTGGAACGAATATGCTTGGCGTTAAACTGTAATATCGAAGATATAATCGAAATAAAAAGTGATAACGAGGTAAGCAAATGAATCCTTTAATAAAATGGCCTGGCGGAAAATCTAGGGAAATTGATAAAATAAAGCCGTTCATTCCGAAGTTTGACAGATATGTCGAACCTTTTTTTGGGGGCGGTGCATTATTTTTCAATTTAGTTCCACATAAGGCTGCAATTAACGATATATCAGAATCCTTAATTCAATACTACCAATTCATCAAACAACAGGATAAGCAACTATATCATTTGCTTGTTTGCTACAATAACAGTTTCAGTAATTTGGTAAGAGTATGCAGTAGCAAAGACAATGAGTTAATGGAACTATTTTCGAAGTTTAAGAACAATATCATATCTGCCGATGAACTTCATTTGTTGTTAAAGGAATTTATTTTCAGTCTATCTGATGATATAAATTCAGGATTTAGTGAAAAATTGTTATTAGACAAAAATAATTTTGACGAATTTCTATTAAAAAATTCAACGGATAAGTTTACGAGAACAGTTGCAAATTATAATAAGAAGCCTTTTTCTGAAGAAGATCTCAGAGAAAACCTTATTACCGGTTTCACCAGCGGTTACTATATGTATTTTCGTAAAATTTTCAATGATATTAATTTGGGAAAAATAACAGATCAATCAGCACAATATAAAGCTGCGAATTTCTATTTTATTAGAGAGTATTGTTATGGGTCAATGTTCAGATACAATGCCAAGGGTGAATTTAATATACCATATGGTGGAATGTCGTATAACAGAAAGAATATGAAATCAAAAATTGATAATATGTTTAACAGAGAAATTAATACGCTGTTTTCTAATACAGACATTCATTGTTCGGATTTTGAGAACTTCTTTAACGACATTAATCTCACTGAAAAAGATTTTATGTTTTTAGATCCGCCATATGATACTGATTTTTCAGATTATGAAGGAAAAGACTTCACTCAAAAAGATCAAGAAAGATTAGCATATTCTTTAAAAAAGACATTGGCAAAATTTATTTTAATTATAAAAAACACGGATTTTATCAGTAGCCTATATGATAAGGATTTCAATATTTTAAGTTTTGATAAGCAGTATACTTATAATGTTAGAAGTAGAAATAATAGAGATGTCGAGCACCTTATAATAACAAATCTCCCAGTTTAACACCGGGAGATTTGTTTATTTTATTAGCTTTTTTAATTCGTTAATAGAAATAGCGTTTTTCTTATGTCTATGAATCATACAATGACAATTTGCACATAATGGTTTTACGTTTTTTATGGCATCCTTTATGAAGGTTTCAACGCCATCGTCATCATATTGACAAACTGGATGTTCATGATGAAATTGAATATAGTCTTTTCCCAATTTGCCATATATTTCTTCAAAATCAAATCCGCACACACAACATTTCAAGTGTCCTGCTGAAGTTTTATAGAAATCGATTGCTGCTTTTCTTAATTTATCTGATCGTGATTTTGTTTTAGTATTTATATATTTTGCTTTTCCTTCGTTAACAATATCATCTTCTTTATAAATTATTAAATTATGTTTTGCTTTAGATGATTTGTGAATTTTTGTCGCAATATCTATATTCTCATTGTACGTAAAGAAGTTGTTTGAAATATATTCACACTGGCTGATGTTTTCTTCAATGAATGCTTTTCCTTCTGGTGTTAGCGAGAACTTATTTGCAGCTTTAATTGTTAATTCTCCGAATCGGTTGCTATTATAATGTGAACCGGTAAGATTTCTCACAATTTGCGTAAACTTAGTGTCATTTCTACCCTGAAGAATTTCAGCATCTTCACCTGCAGGTCTAAACATTTCAACAAGTTGCTCTTTTATTATAGTCGTAGTGGCAGACTTGTTCTTATAAACTACATATAATGCCGGTATGAGGATATCATTTTCTGTTATTCGCGACATTCTCTTTATCAATCCTTTCTAGGGCTGCAACAAAGTAATCTTTTTCTATTTCACATCCGATAAATTTTCGCCCGTTTTTGAGAGCAGCTACTCCAGTTGAACCCACTCCCATAAACGGATCAAAAATGACATCATTTTCATGCGATGCTATTTTTATGATGTGTTCTAATAGCTTTACTGGCTTTTGAGCTGGATGCTTCGGGTCTTTTAGGCGTTCTGGGCTCATACATATTGAGCTTTCAAAAAAGTTGTGCATTTGATTTTGAGTGGTAAAATTCCATTTATGTCCTTTGTTCCACATACAGATAATCATTTCACAACTATTTAAAAAACCGTTTTTATAAATTTTAGGTGCTGGATTAGTTTTGTGCCATATAAAAAACTGAAATGTATCGAATTCCTTATCAAACACTTCGTGCCATTTTCCAATCAAATTATAGCTCGTAAAAATGAAGATATTTCCATCTGGTTTTAAAATTCGCTTGAAATCATCAATTAGTTTTATAGGTTCTATTGGTGCTAAGTCCCATTCACCTAAATCATTATTTAACGCCGACCTTCCAGGCAAAGGAATATTTCCGGTAGAATATTGTGCAATATTATATGGCGGATCGGTTAGGATTAAATCTATGCTCTTGTCTGGTATTTGACTTAAATAGTCCATACAATCACCTTGTATGAGCGTATACCTTTTAGATTTTATTTTATCGATTTTATACGTATTAGTTTCCAATGCAATCCTCAATCATTTCGTTTATATGTTTGTTTAAGTCGATTTCTTCAAGTGCAGATTTATAAATATCCTCGAAATCTTTGAAAGAAATTCCGTTTGGAAGAATCTTCTCCCAAAAGCCTTTACCAATAAGAAACATTTCAGGATATGCCATATGCTTCTTTACAGCACCGGTCCAAGTTTTTCCCTCGCCATCCTTGTTGTATAAGGTGCCAAAGTATGCTTTGCAATTTTCAATTCCCATATCAACATATATAGTTAAAAGTTTCTCAACATTTGATGGGGCATTAGAGCTATCTAAATCTCCTCCGGCTTTCAACTCAAGAATATTCCAGTCATGACCATCGAAAAAGGCAAGGTCAACAGGTTTGGTAAAAATGGAATTTTGTGTAGCGTATTTATCTGCTAAAGGTAATAATTCTTTCTTTATGCTTTCTTGAGTAACACCGCTTTCAACTCTTGAACGTCCTCTTCCTGAAGCTACATTCGTTGCACGGAATGCAGCTATTTCACCACGCAAACTACCGTTATTAGTGTCGATGTTAGTTACAACTATTTGTTCGTTGTTTCTTGGAGCAGGGATATGGTGACTGAGGTTTCTTGGATTAACAATAGAAGGTACGTTTTCCGCTCCGAAACGAAGTTTTGCAATACGCTTAGCACAAGCTTCTATGGCAAACCCGCTTTTAGATTCAAAACTGCTCACAAAAACCATACTTGCCGTAATACGTTCATCCATCTGACTTAATAAAAAATTATTTACTTTTCTATCATAATTAGATTTAAAATCATTTTCAATGAGGTTCACTACTCGTGAAAATTCATCAATAATAATCTGTTTAATTTGTTCTCTCATACACTTTAATCCTCCAAAAACAATTTATATGTTTCAATCTCCAGTGCATCTGCAATACGCTGAATATTTTCAAGTGAAATACTACGACGATAGCACTCGATGGCGCTTATATAGGTACGGTGCATACCACATTTATCTGCAAAAGCTTCCTGAGATATCCCCATAGATGTACGATATTTTTTTAGATTGTCACCAAACACTTTTATAATATCCATAGTTGCAATCCTCCTAAATTTATAGTATAATAGAAATGAACACAAAAAGTCTACATACAATAAGTAACTGAACATTTTCGTCATTTAATACGAAAGATTTCAATTAATAATTTGAGTGTAAAGGAAGATAAAATGGACGCTAATATCATTTCGATTGTTAGGTCTTGGTTTGATAAATCAAGGGATTGGCAAAAAGATACATTTGTAAATCTTTGGAAAAGTAAAGATTTAGAAGAAACCAAAAAGCGAGCACTTAAACTTGTTTGCAAAGAATATGGATATACCGATTGTTCCTATGTTTCTGATACAAAGTTTCCCGAAGACTTGGACGATGTCACATCCGATGATAGTAATATCATTTTAAAGAGCATATCTAACATACAAGGGGTGGCTGCGTTAAAACCTACAAAACCACTTGAATTCACTAAAGGACTAAACGTAGTGTACGGAGCAAATGGCTGTGGCAAATCATCATATGTTAAGGTGTTAAAAAAGGCTGAAAATCCCAAAGATGACATCAACATTTTTTCCAATATTTTTGAAAAAACAAAAATTCCGCCAAAAGCAACATTAACCTTTTCTTGTGACGGCGAAGATACAGCATCTAATTGGTCATTAAAGAATGATAAAAATTATCCGATCAGAATATATGACACAAAAATAGCACAAAGGTTTTTGGACAAATCAACAGAAACAATCTACGAACCGAAATTATTACATATTTTCACTCAGTTAGCTGAAATATCAGAGTATATAAGTCGAGAAGTAAGTTCAGAATACCATACTAAAACTTCAAATTTAAAAAGCGTACCTAACGAACTATCAACCTCTGACTTAAGCAAGAAATATAGCGAATTGGAAACACTTCCACTGATTATTGATTTCGAAAAATGTATAAATTTCACAGAGCAAGATCAAAATCGATTAAAATTGATTGAAAAAGCATTCAATGATTCTAATCCTGCTCAAACCAAGAAGAAACTATCTCAGCAAGTAGAAATACTTTCACAATTTAAAAGTAAAATATCTACTGCCTACTCCCAATTAGATCAAAGTAATGTTGACGATTATATTCATTCCATCGAAATTCAAATTAAAACTCGTCGTGAATTTGAAAATTTATTAAAAGCATATAGAGAAGTTTCAAGCATTAAAGAGTTTGGGTCTGATCTTTGGAAAGATATGTGGAAATCATCACAGAAATTTTCTGATTCAATTGAAGGAGATAGTACAAAAGATATATGTGTATTATGCCAGCAACCACTTTCTTCTGAAGCGAAAATAAGATACGCTAAATTTTCAGAAATATATGCTTCAGACCTTGAAAAAAAGCAAAATGATGCAGACGAAAGCTTACATATAAAGCAACAAAAATTAAGCGAACTTATTAATAGAAATCTTAACGTAAATGACGCAAAACGAATTCTTATTACAAATATGTTCCCGGATGATGTCGTTACTTGCATTGAACATATATTGAATAAACTATATATTAGAGCAAATTGGTTATACAATTATGACCCGAAAAATGGAGAATGCCCAAAAGTAGTATGCGTTAAAGAAGCACTTAGCAAATTTGATGAATTAACGAAAGAAATAAAGGAGCAGATTGGATTCATTGATGAATTCATTAATAATTCAGAAAAACAAAGCAAGGATAGAATTGAACTTCAAAGTAAAAAATGGTTTTCCGAGAATCAGAATAATATTAAATTAAAAAAGGAACTTATTATCTTAAAAAATATTAAGACTGGTATAAAAACCAATAATATTACAAAAGTGAAAAATGCATTATCTGAAAAAATGATTACTGAGGTGTATGTAAAAAGATTTGAAAATGAACTAAATTCACTCAATCCTTCACGATCGATAAAGGTGGAATTATTATCGGATGGAAAAAAAGGTAGGACGTCTCACAGAATATCGATAAAAGGAGCTTTCGATAAAAAGAAAACGGAAGAAGTTTTAAGTGAGGGTGAATATAGAGTTGTTTCTATTGCTGCCTTTTTAGCCGACTTAAGCTCTATTAATAAGACACAAGCCTTTATATTTGATGATCCGATAAATTCTTTAGACCACAACTATGAGGATAATGTTGCAAAACAACTGGTTAAACTATCTTTTGAAAGACAGGTGATAGTATTTACACATCGCCTTGCATTTGCAGAAACACTGAAAAATTGTATGGATCTGTATTCACTTGAAAATCCTGAAACAAAAGGATCTTCCAAATTTAATTATATAGAACTCAGAAACAGTCCTATGGGAGAACCAATATACATGGGAGACTACAATAAAACTAATCCTATACCTTCATTGCAAACGATAAAGAATGAAGCTATACCTAAAATACGCAAATTGAGAGAAGACGGAGATTATGATTTAGCTGATGCCAAACTCAAGAGTTGTTGCACAATTATAAGGGTAGATATTGAATATCTCATTGAAAAATTGTTGTTAAACGGATTGGTTACTAGATATAGTAAAAATATTTCATCATTAAAGATTAGATATCTGAAAATAATTGAATCAAAGGATGTTGATTTTATTGAAAAAATGATGACAAAATATTCTTATTTTGAACATTCTCAGCCAAGCGAAAAGCCAATCGAGTTACCTGACCTTAAATGTTTAGAGAAGGATGTAAACGACCTTATTGATTGGGGTAATGATTATAAAAAAAGGCTTAACAAAAAGTGATTCATTAATGGAAAATAAAATAATTTTAAATTTATTTTCTACTAATTGATTTAGCCAGATAATGGCCATCACAGTGTGGCAACGCTATGGCAACAAAAAATCGGATAGCCAATACGCATCCGATAATTCAAGTAATGTAAATAACCTCTGCTAAATCACCAAATCAAACTTGTTTAAGATGCTTTTGCAGAGGGCGAGTGGGAATAATTTCGGAACCCTCCGAAACCCGCATAAATACAGGCTTTTTTTCCTGTCGCTTTGCCTGCTGATATTGATTTGATACTAAGTTAGTCGGAACAGTATCGCTGAAAATAATTGCAAAGGACAAGTAAAACCGCCCTGCTGAACGACAAAATTCAGCAGGGCGGTTTTTGCTTGTCTTTATTTATTTTTGCGCCACTTAATAGTCGGTGTGACCTTGCCCAGATCGTCGCAGGTATCCGGCCAGTTCAGCTTCCACTCAATCGCACTATCACCATGCCGCTCTTTCTGGCAGACGAAATCCAGGAGTATTTGAAGATGCAGTATGACATTGGTCTGGATGACCGGTTGTTTCCAATCACGAAAAGCTATCTTTATCGTGAAATGCAGCGCAGCTGCAAAAGCACTGGTGTAAAAAGCGATTTTATAGTCTTCTACCTCAATCGAAAATGTCTCGGATTTTGTATGCGATCTCAATGCGCTTGTCGGAGTACACCAGCACCCGGTCGATCAGCAGCTCTGACAGCTCGGTGGTCAGCGTGTCCGCATCAGAATGGCGGCAGTAATAATACGAGGTTTTCTGCATGGTGCGGGACAGCGCATGACCGCAGCAGCCACAGAAGGTTTTGCGGGTAGTCCCGCTTCTTTTTGTTGGGCCGGGAAAAGCGGAGCTGGCTGGCCTGCACGGCATCAAACACGGCGTTCTCCATGATGGCCGGGTGATGGTCAGGGATGATGTACCACGATTCTCTGTCCTTCAGGCGGCTTCTGCTGCCGCCTGCTTCGAGAACCGCCCGCGTTCCGATCACATACACACCGGTGTATCCTCCACCGAAAGGCGGACAAAGCATAGACCACGGTACCGCCGATGAAGAAATCTCCCTCTCCAACAAAGTTCAGAATCACATCGATGCTCAGATTTCAAATGATAGTGTCTACCGTTTCATAAAACCACGCATTTGGGGATTACCAGAGTGCTCTGCCCCCTGAAGGTCCGCAGGTATCTCGCCGGACCAGAACAGGTTCAATGGTCTTGCAGCTAATCGGGGCAGGCCCGTCTGCGGCGATCAGTTCTTCCAGCGTCTGCACAGCAGCTTCACAGATCTCCTCCTTGGGCTGGGAAATGGTAGTCAGTTGGATTTTGGGCAGTGACGCAAACGAGACATCATCCAAACCGATCAGGGATATCTGGCCAGGGATATCCACACCGGTCTCCACCGCCGCCTGCATGACGCCCAAGGCAAAATGATCGCTGATGCACAGAATACCAGTAGCGATTGACTTTTTTTCCTTGATGCAGCGAGTGAAATACGCAAGTCCTGTACGATATCCATCCTCGATCCTGCTACCGGAGAGGATAGTAAAAATGCCATAGTGAACATCCCTTATCGCAGCCGCCGCATCCAGAAATCCCTGGTGTCGACGACGATGGGTCACGGAAGAATCTCGTCCGCCCAGGAACACCAACTCCCGGTGGCCCAAGGAGATGAGGTACCGGGTAGCTATCCGAGTTCCTTCATAGTTGTTGACAGTAATCTGGGAGACCAGCCCTTCCGGAATATTGTCACCCAGAAATACAATGGGAACTTTTCCAAGATAATCCCGTAGATGCAGGTGCGTCTGATCCCCCACACCGGAGAGGATGATCCCCGACACTCGGTTCTCCATCAGCGCCAAAATGTTTTTAGCCTCAATCTCGTAGTCGTAAAATGGACTGGAAATAAAGACATTGCGCCCCTTCTGCCGAATCATCCACTCCAGATGCCGGAGCAGTTCACAGAAAAAGGCATTGGAAATATCAGGCACGATGATCCCAATGGCCCCGGAATCACTGCGCTTGAGCTGTCTGGCTGCCGCATTAGGCGTATAACCCGTAGTTCGGCAGAGTTCCATAATCTTAGCATAGGTCTCCGGCCGGATATTCTGCGCCCCATTCAGTGCCCGGGAGACAGTGGTGTGGGATACTCCCGCCATTTTGGCAATATCCTTGATGGTCAGTTTTCCCATAATATTCCCTTTCCGCAGTTTCACACGGAAATGTTCACATCTCCCTGAAAGGTATAATAGCATTGGGAATCGCCTGCGGCGCACAGGGCGTCGATTTGTGCCCCCATATCTTCAGTATAATGGGTTTTGTCGACACTGACCACTAAAATTTCAGGTTTGACAATTTTTTGAACATATTCTGAAAAATATCGAGTGCAGATTCCATGATGGGATAGCTTTTGCAGCCGCGGCCGAGCCTGCCGTCCACACAGAGCCGCTCGCATGGCCTCATCTGTACTGTCACCGGACAACAGCGCCAAATCGGTACTGCCCTTCCTCAACAGCCAAATGCTGCTGTCCTCATTGCAGGTTTGCTTGTATGCCGCCAGATTCCAGGCCATAGCCTCCTCCGTCAAGTTCGGATCGCACAATTTCTGTGCATAAGCCACAGAACGCTGCGTGCTGTTCTGAAGGGGATAGAGGCATTCCAGGACATAGTCACCGAAGGTGAAGGTCCTGCCGGCACAATCTGCAGAACGGATAAGTTCCGTTTTACTGCGCTCTAAATACTGGAAGAAGTCATGGTATTCCCTGTAAAACTCCCGATCTCCATACACCGGATACACCCGATTGGCAAATCGCAGGTCTCCGCATGGTGCCACCGCCCGCCGCACCTGCACACGGTCTACTAGATGTACAAAGCCGCCGAAGTGATCCTGATGCAAATGAGTCAGGATCAACAGATCAATAACGGTGATATTCCTCTGTACGAGGAATTCCAATAGGGGCTTGCGGTCCTCATGGTATTTTCCACCGCCGTCAACTACTACTGTCCGCCGTCCCTGAGGAGTATCCAGCAGCAATACCGTGCAATCCGCGCGCCCTACATTCAAAATGTACAGTTCGCTCATAAAGTTAGAGTCACCTCATTCCCCGCCTGATAGTTCTCGTCTCCCCGGTAACGGACCTCCCAAATCTCATTGTCTGCTTGGTTACGCAACATCATACGGACCTCCACACCCTGATATTCAATCTCGCAGATAGATGCCCGGACACCATCACTGCCATTCCGCTTCTACCCTCCGTCCCCTGTGGTTATGATTCAAGTTGTTTCATATGAACGTGAACATTTTTGTTTTTAGCGTTTGTTCACGTTCATATATTATATCATTCAGCCATTTTTGTAAATATGACGTTTTGGCAAATATGTCCCGAGATGATTGGTTAATATATACATCAATCGCGAAACAAAACGCTTGGATGAGAATAACACAACATATCTGTTGGTGGCAGATTTTGACGAGACAAGCTGGCAGGCAGACATCAGCGCATTCTGCAAGTGTTGTAACGAATATGGCCTCTGCGCTGTTCAGTTTTATTTTCGCAGATCATCTAATTTCTGCCGTACCTGCATCCCTTGACAAACGCTGTGACGGCTGTTATGATAGCTATGGAAAAAGAGCTCATATAATCTCGCTGTCATGGCGCGAGAGTTTCTACGAGACCGCCGGAAGGTCTCACTATGAGTGTCCGCTGATGGTAATTCCCCATCCGTCGGGCACTTTTTTCATGCTCAGATTACGGAAAGGATGAAAAAATATGAAACTTTTGAAGGGCGACATCGTCCACGCGCCTGCGCTCGGCGCACTCGAGACCATCCCGGACGGCGCGCTGCTGCTTGACGACGACGGCACGATCTGCGAGGTGCTGCACGAGCAGCCGCAGGATTTCGACGGCGAGGTATTCGACTGCACCGGAAAGCTCATCATGCAGTCGTTTGCTGATATGCATCTGCACGCGCCGCAGTTCCCGAACGTCGGCACGGGCATGGATCTGCCGCTGCTCGACTGGCTGAAAGCCTACACCTTCCCGGTCGAAGCGAAATTTGCTGACCTCAGCTACGCGCGCCGCGTCTACCGCAGACTCGCGCGCGACCTCATCGCGAACGGCACCACGCGCGTGTGCATGTTCTCCTCCCTGCATACGGACGCAACGCTCGTGCTGATGGAGGAGCTGGAACGTGCGGGCGTGACCGGCTTTGTCGGCAAGGTAAACATGGACCGCAACGGCGGCGAAAATCTTCAGGAGACCACCGAAGAGTCCATCCGCGAAACGCTGCGCTGGCTCACAGAATGCAGCCGCTTCACCCGCATCAAGCCTATCCTGACACCGCGCTTCACCCCTGCCTGCACGGATGAGCTGATGGCCGCGCTCGGAAAGATCTCTGCGGAAAAAGGTCTGTATGTGCAGTCGCATCTTTCGGAAAACCTCGATGAGATCGCGTGGGTGCGCGAGCTGCACCCCGACTGCGCGCAGTACTGGGAGAGCTACGATAAATTCGGTCTGTGGAAGGACCGCACCATCATGGCGCACTGCGTCCACTCGGATGCGCGCGAGCGCATCGCCATCCGTCAGGCCGGTGTTGTCGTCGCGCACTGCCCGGACTCCAACATCAACCTGTGCAGCGGCATCGCGCCGGTGCGGCAGATGCTGAACGAAGGCCTCTGGGTCACGCTCGGCTCAGACATCGCCGCAGGCTCGTCGCTTTCCGGCAGTCAGATGGTCACGATGAGCATCCGCGCCTCCAAGATCCGCCGCTTTACCGACCCGGAAAAGCCGGCTTTTCTGACCGTTCCCGAGGCGTACTACCT
>ENA-ORRR01001129-ORRR01001129.1-human-gut-metagenome-genome-assembly--contig:-NODE-1129-length-19177-cov-11.6225_pt1 | contig 19177 bp, 16 predicted proteins | sample MGYA00242182_ERZ509148 | MGnify/ENA primary metagenome ERZ509148 (study PRJEB26280, sample SAMEA2338674) | human gut metagenome | biome: human gut; feature: human-associated habitat; material: faeces... | reverse complement strand
ACTATGCTTCGCTACAGGAGGCAGCATAAGGTCGAACATTCTTGAGAAAAAAGTGTAAACCAATATTGACAATATCACTCAATGACCGCCTGCTTGCCGACCTCTTGAACGTGGACGGGCATTTGTTAGTCAACCTGCATATCCGCAGTATCGACCAGAGCGAAGCCATAAAGACGGTAAAGAGGAAGATCACAGACCTTGACGCAATGAAGATAGCCGAGCAGAAAAAGGCAGTACGCAGCGGCTACGATATGGACATCATACCGTCCGACCTTGCCACCTACGGCGGGGACGCTAAAGACCTGTTACGGGACTTGCAGAGCCGCAACGAGCGAATGTTCCTACTGACTTTCCTTGTGGTAAACCTTGCGGACAACAGACAGCAGCTTGACAACCAGATATTCCAGACGGCGGGCGTGGCGCAGAAAGCAAACTGCTCCCTTGTGCGCCTTGACTATCAGCAGGAAGCCGGGCTTATGTCGTCCCTGCCTTTGGGACTGAATGACATTCCCATACAGCGGGGGCTTACGACAAGCAGCACGGCTATTTTCGTGCCATTTACCACGCAGGAGCTTTTCCAGAACGGGGAAGCCCTCTACTACGGCTTGAACGCACTTTCAAGCAACATGATACTTGCAGATAGAAAGAAACTTAAAAACCCCAACGGGCTTATCTTAGGGACACCGGGAAGCGGCAAGAGCTTTTCTGCCAAGCGTGAGATCACAAACGTATTCCTTGTGGCAGATAAAAAAGACTGTATTCTGATATGCGACCCGGAAGCCGAGTATGCGCCGCTTGTCAACCGATTAGGCGGGCAGGTAGTGAAAATCTCCCCCACAAGCAAAGACTTTGTAAACCCTATGGACTTAAACCTCAATTACTCCGAGGACGAAAGCCCCCTGTCGTTAAAGAGCGATTTTATCCTGTCCCTTTGTGAACTTGTGGTGGGCGGCAAAAGCGGCTTAGAGCCTATCGAAAAGACCGTCATTGACCGAGCCGTGCGGGAAGTCTACCGGGAATACCTTGCAGACCCGACCCCGGCGAAAATGCCGATTTTAGAGGACTTGTATAATACACTAAAGAAACAGCCGGAAGCGGAAGCCGCACGGGTAGCCGCTGCCCTTGAACTGTATGTGCATGGAAGCCTTAACGTATTCAACCACCGCACCAACATAGACATACATAACCGCCTTGTCTGCTTTGACATTAAGGAATTAGGCAAGCAGCTTAAAAAGTTAGGTATGCTCATCATACAAGACCAAGTTTGGGGGCGTGTGACCGAGAACAGGGAACTCCACGCTAACACATGGTTTTATTGTGATGAATTTCACTTGCTGTTAAAGGAGGAAGAAACGGCGGCTTACAGCGTGGAGATATGGAAGCGTTTCAGAAAATGGGGCGGCATACCCACGGGCATAACGCAAAACGTCAAAGACCTGCTTGCAAGCCGTGAAATCGAGAACATCTTTGAGAACAGCGACTTTATCTATATGCTGAACCAAGCGGGCGGGGACAGACAGATACTTGCAAAGCAGCTAGGCATATCCAACAAGCAGCTTTCCTATGTGACCCACTCCGAAGCCGGGCAGGGGCTTATCTTCTACGGGAACGTGATACTGCCCTTTGTAGACCGCTTCCCGGCTGACACGGAGCTTTACCGCATAATGACGACACGCCCGGAGGAAATAGCCAATGGGACATAAAAAGACCGACCTTACCATACAGAAGATTGACCCGGAAGTGGCGGTTGCTTTTATCCGCAGATACCACTATTCAAAAGTGCTGCCCCGTCTGAACAACTACTATCTGGGCGTTTTCGAGGACGGGCAGCTTTCCGGCGTTGTCCTCTTAGGTTGGGGGACGCAGCCGTTACAGACGATAAGAAAGGTTTTCCCGGCGCATGGGCTTACAACAGCGTCCTATCTGGAAATCGGAAAAATGTGCTTTCTCCCGGAAAAGAACCATACCGGGTATTTTGGCAGCCTTGCGCTCTCCACCCTCATACGTTGGGTGCGGGACAACACGGGCTGCCTTTTCCTTTACACGCTTGCGGACGGCATTATGGGGAAATGCGGCTATGTGTACCAAGCGTCAAATTTCCGCTACTTAGGGCATTTCACAACAAGCGTTTACCGGGACACAGCCACCGGGGAGAAGATACACCCCCGGAGTGCCGGGCAGCTCCTAGCCGAGAACGCCGCCCTAGAGGGCGTGAAAAAGAAAAGCTGGCTGACCTATGAATTTTGCGCCGCAAAAGGGATTGAGAAGATAAACGGGCGTATGTTCCGCTACATCTACCCGCTGACAAAGGAAGCCGCAAAAATACTTGACAGCTACCCGGAATACAAAAGCCTGCCCCGCCCAAAGGATAAGGACTTATATTTTGCCGTCCGCACCGGGCAAAGGCAGTACAGGCAGATACCGCAGCCCCTCTTTGACCGGGACGTATGCCGCTACAACCCGCAGAAATACGGGCAGGCAGAAAGGAGGTAACAGACCTTGCAGGAATTTAAGGCAAAGGCAAAGACCACGCAGAAAATGACCCGTGACGGCGTTGTGGAAACCAACAGGGCAACCGGGGAGCAGACCCGCACAAGCAACCGGGAAACAGACGATTTTTCCGGCGATACAGCGGAAAACGTGACCGGGAAAGCCTTTGACCGTGCCGCCACCGAAAGGCAGCGTCACAAGGCAAAGAAACGCCGTAAAAAGGCAGAGAAAGAAGCAAAGCAGGCAAAGGAAGCCACGGGGAAACAGACTACCCGCCTGCAATTCACTGATGAAGAACGCACCGACCCGGAGCTTTCCAAGTATGTGAAAAAGTCCGAAAAAGCCGCTGACAGACTGGAAGCGGCAAGGGCAAAGATACCCAAGCAGAAACGCATTAAAATGGCGAGGGAATTTGACGAAGCCACGGGGCGGGCAAAGACCCGCCTGTACTTTGAGGAAACAGACAAGCCACCAAACGGGAAGCTGCACCACAACCCGGCAGACCGACCCATACAGGAGATCAAGAACTTTGTGCATGGGAAAGTTGGCGAGGTGGAGAAAGAAAATTCCGGCGTTGAGGGCGCACACAAGACGGAGAAACTTGCAGAAAAGGCGGGCGGCTACGCAAGCCGGAAATTAAAGGAGGGCTACCGAAGCCACAAGCTCAAACCCTACCGGGAAGCCGAAAAAGCACAAGCCGCTTCCATGAAAGCAGACACAAACTACCTCTACCACAAGACGCTAAAGGAGAACCCGGAGCTTGCAAGCAACCCTTTATCCCGTTTCCACCAGAAACAGCAGATAAAAAGGCAGTACGCAAAAGAATTACGGAACGCCGGGAAATCAGCGGGAAAGGCGGCAAGGAAAACAGGGGAAGCCACGAAAAAGACAGCGGACTTTATCGCCCGCCACTGGAAAGGCATACTGACCGCTTCCGTGTTCCTGCTCCTTATCGTGATGATATTTACCGGGCTGTCTTCCTGCGCCGCCGTGATACAGGGCGGCGTTACCTCTGTCTTAGGCACTTCCTACACCGCCGAGGACGAAGCAATCCGGGAGGTGGAAGCCGACTACAAGGAACTGGAAAGCGGCTTGCGTGAGGAAATCGCAGACATAGAAACGGACTACCCGGACTATGACGAATACCAGTACCATTTAGACGAGATCGGGCATGACCCCTTTGCGCTTGCGTCCTACCTTACCGCCAAGCTCTACGACTACACACGGCAGGAAGCCCAAGCGGAAATACAGGCATTGTTTGAAAAGCAGTACACCCTTACCCTGCGGGAAGAAATACAGACACGCTACCGCACGGAAACCACCACCGACCCGGACACCGGGGAAACCACTACCGAGCAAGTCCCCTATGACTATTACATTCTCCATGTAACGCTGACAAACAAGAACATTGAAACCCTTGCCGGGAAACTCTTAACCCCGGAGCAGAAAGAAATGTTTGACATCTACATGGAAACCAAAGGCAACAAGCCGGACGTGTTCGGGGAAAACTATGCAACCCAACCGGGCGGCGGGCAGTACACGGACTATGAGATACCGCCGGAAGCCCTCTCTGATGAACGCTTTGCCGCCATGATTGCGGAAGCGGAAAAATACTTAGGCTACCCCTATGTATGGGGCGGCAGCTCCCCGTCCACTTCCTTTGACTGTTCGGGCTTTGTGTGTTGGGTAATCAACCATTCCGGCGCAGGGAGTATCGGCAGGACAACGGCGCAGGGAATTTTCAATTACACAACACCCATTGCGCCAAGCGAAGCCAAGCCGGGGGACATTATCTTTTTCACGGGGACTTATGACAGCGGATCAGCGGTTAGCCATGTGGGAATTTATGTCGGTAACGGTATGATGATACATTGCGGCAACCCTATCTCTTACGCTTCCGTCAATACCCCGTACTGGCAGCAACACTTCTACGCCTACGGGCGTTTACCATGACAAAAACAGACAGGAGGAATTTTTTATGATGAAACTGGAACGTATCATTGCGGAGATTGAAAGGACAAAAGAAACAATCTCCAAACAGCAGGGCAGGCTTAGGGAACTGGAAGCACAGAAAACCGAAGCTGAAAACCTGCAAATCGTACAAATGGTGCGGGCGTTACGCATGACCCCCGCAGAGCTTTCCACCTTTTTACAGGGCAGGCAGGATAACGCCGCCGCACCCGCAACAGCAGCCACCAATAACAGCCTTTTTTCAAGACAGGAGGACACCGAGAATGAGTAAAAAAATCTTACATACCTTTTTAGCACTTGCAGCCGCCCTTATCCTTACGGGCGGCTTTTCCATGACCGCCTACGCAGGCGGCGGGGAGGAATACGAAGTAATTGAAACCCCCACACCAGAGCCGGAGGAAACCGTCACGCCGAGCGACCCGCTGACCCCGGAGGGCAATGCAACCCTTGTTGATGATATTTGGGGCGAGAACAAGCAGCTTATCACAGTAACCACCAAGAACGGCAATTATTTTTATATCCTTATCGACCGTGCCGCCGAGGGGGAAAACACCGTGTATTTCCTCAACATGGTAGACGAAGCCGACCTTATGGCACTCATTGAGGACGGGGAAACCGAGGAAACAACAGTCATGCCGCAGACCTGTATCTGTAATGAGAAATGCGAAGCCGGGGCGGTCAATGAGAGCTGCCCGGTATGCCTTAACAACCGTAATTCCTGCATTGGCACAGAGAAAGAAACCGAGCCGGAAACCGAATCCGAGCCGGAACAGCCAAAGGATAAGAAAGGCACAAAGAGCCTGCTCCTGCTCTTTCTTGTGACACTCCTTGCAGGCGGCGGGGCGTTCTATTATTTCAAGTACATCAAGCCAAATGACAGCGCAAAAGGAAGCCCCGACTTTTCCGGCTTTGACTTTGACGAGGACGGGGAAGATACGGACTATGAAGAAGATACCGACTACGGGGACGAAACCGATTTTGACAGCTACGGGGACGATACGGACGACACCAGGGACGGCGCAGGCGACACCGAAGCGGACGGGGAAACAGACTACGGGGACGAAACCGAAGAAACGGGGCTTTCAGATGATACGGAGGGCGGCTTATGACGTGGTTCACAGACAGCCCTTTTGAAAGAATGATGACACAGAAACCGGGACACGGGCGGCATGGGGACGACACGCCGCCCGTCCCCCATTCTCCGGCTTGTAATGGCTGCCCTTACAGCAGAGGGCAAGCCCCTTGTGTCGGTTACTGTATCAAGAAGATTAAGGAGAAACATTCAACATCTTTATAGTTTGTATTTTTTCTCTACTCTTTTTTCGATTTTGTTAATCAGCACATTAGCCAATGTTTCAGTAAATGAAATATCAAGCAGCAAAAGCGTAAACGTCCACAAAGTTATTGTGTCACTGTTAATTTGGGATAATATGGCAATCCACTTATCAGATTGTGCAAAAAGCATAGACAAAAACAAAAAAACTGAAATCGCAATATATGTAGGCAAAAACCACTTATATAATTTATCAATCTCTATATATACAAAATCGTTAAAAGTACGAGCCGCTAATTTTTGATCCATTGCGTTTTTCCAATCTTGATAGTTTTTTGTTTCTTCCATACCGCCCATAAGTTCCATATCCTCACAACGGGTTTTTGCTTCGCAGTAATCAGCATGAATACTGTCAATTTTGGAAGCAACAATTTGATTTGCCTTATCCCTTACTTTTCCAAAGAAATCTATTATCCCTATTAAAAACAGTGGCAATATTGCCGCCTTTGCAATATTAGAAACATATTCCGTATTGTGAATGGAATTACTTAGTGCCAAAAACAATACAGCGGCAAACAAAACATAACTAAATATATTTTTAACCTTTTTATCAGACATATAAACCACACCTTTCAGAAATATATTCCATTCTATCATCAATCAAAAAAATTATAAAGGAGATTTTATCATGCAGTTAGTAATCGCAGAAAAGCCGAGCGTTGCTATGAGTATAGCCGCTGTAATCGGCGCAGACGAAAGAAAGGACGGCTACATGGAGGGCGCAGGCTTCCTTGTTAGTTGGTGCGTGGGACACCTTGCGGAACTTGCGGACGCTACCCATTACGGGGACTATAAAAAGTGGCGTTATGAGGACTTACCAATCCTGCCCCGGACGTGGGAAACCGTTATATTCCCCGACAAGGAAGAACAGTTTGAAACCTTGAAAAACCTCATGCACAGAAAGGACGTGACCGGGCTTGTGTGCGCCACGGACGCAGGGCGTGAGGGGGAACTTATCTTCCGCTTTGTCTATGAGAAAGCCGGGTGTGAAAAACCGTTCAGACGCTTGTGGATCAGCAGCATGGAGGAAAGCGCAATCAAGCAGGGCTTTGAAGATTTGCGGGACGGACACGACTACGACCCGCTTTATTATTCTGCACTATGCCGGGCGAAAGCCGACTGGCTGATCGGTATCAATGCGACACGCCTTTTCTCCGTCCTCTACAACCATACCTTGAACGTGGGGCGGGTACAGACACCGACACTTTCTTTGTTGGTGGAACGTGACAACGCCATACAGAATTTTGAAAAGAAAAAATATTATGTGGTGCGTATCGGGGACGGCACTTTTGAAGCGGCAAGCCAACCCTACACGGACAAGGGCGAAGCCGAAAAACTCCGTGCGGATTGTGACGGGAAATCGGCGGTATGCACTTCCCTTGTCCGGGAGGAAAAGACAGAGAACCCGCCAAGACTTTATGACCTCACGACCTTGCAGCGGGAAGCAAACAGGCTTTACGGCTACACCGCCAAGCAGACCCTTGACTACACCCAATCGCTCTATGAGAAAAAGCTATGCACCTACCCCCGGACGGACAGCCAATACTTAACGGACGATATGCTCCCCACCGCTGAAAATATTGTGTCCGGGCTTTTTAGCACACTGGACTTTGCAAAGGGCGCAGACCTCTCCCCGGACTACTCCCGCATATTGAACAGCAAGAAAGTTTCCGACCACCACGCCATTATACCCACCGCCGAAGCGGTAAAAACAGACAAGAGCAGCCTGCCGGAAAGTGAAAAAAATATCCTGCTCTTACTCTCCATGAAACTGTTATCCGCAACAGCGCAGCCATACCAATATGAAGCCGTGACCGCTTCCTTTTCCTGCGGCGGCGTGACCTTTACCGCAAAGGGAAAGACCGTAAAAAACGAAGGAAGTGTCCCAAACCCTCTTGAAAAGATATAAAAACCGAAAGGAGCTTTGCTTATGAAAGATGATTTTTCCGTGCTGATACAGAACCGCACCGAGTTTGAAAAAGGCAACCCGGCGGGCGTGTTCCTCTCCCTGCCTGCCACAAAAGAAGAACTCCACGAAGCCATGAAAGCACTGAACATCACAGCAGACAACCCGCATGATTTTTTCTTGAACGGCTATTCCACGGACGAGAACAGGCGCATTGAGATACCCTTTGACTGGATAAGGGACGGCGACCTTGACAAGATAAATTTCCTTGCTGCAAGGCTTGAAGAAATGACAACAGGGCAGCTTGAAAAACTGGACGCTGTTATGCACAGCGATTTCAAGCCGGAAAGCCTTGACGGGCTTATCGACCACACCTACAATACAGATTTTTATTCCTATGTTCCGGGCATTTTCAGTTATAAGGAATTGGGCGATTATTTCCTCAATGACAGCGGCAAAGTGCAAATGCCGGAGCAATGGAAAGCAGGCATTGACAAGGAAGATTTCGGCTATAATGCCGCACTCTATGAGGGCGGGAAGCTGACCGATTACGGCTATATCGCAAGGAGCGGGACGGAATGGAAAGAGCTTTACACCGGGCAGGAAACGCCGGAGCAATACCGTATCATGGGCTACTCGGAAACGGAACGCACCGCCCCGGAGCAGACCGAACAGGAAGCCGCACCCGTCCAGACCTTAGACCCGCAGGCAGTAGCCGCCGCCAACCCCTCACGCCCTATCGAGCTAAAGGCGCAGAAACCAAACGAAAAGATGAAAGAGATCACTGACCGACTGGAACAGGGCATACAGGAATTGTTTGACAGCGACCGCTTCAAGGAATATTTGCAGGTAATGTCAAAGTTCCATAATTACAGTTTCAACAACACCCTGCTCATTGCCATGCAGAAGCCGGACGCAACCTTAGTAGCGGGCTACAACTCATGGAAAAATTTATTTGGGCGGCAGGTGGCAAGGGGCGCAAAAGGTATCAAAGTGCTTGCGCCGTCCCCTTACAAAATCAAGAAAGAGGTAGATAAAATCGACCCCCAGACACAAAAGCCCGTGACTGATAAAAACGGGAAGCCCGTCAAGGAAGAAACAGAGATAACCGTCCCGGCTTTCAAGGTTGTTTCCGTCTTTGACATATCGCAGACCGAGGGAAAGGAGCTTCCCACTATCGGCGTTGACGAGCTGACCGGGGACGTGGAACAATACAACGACTTTTTCAAGGCGGCGGAGCTTGTCGCACCCGTCCCGGTAGGTTTTGAAAATATAAAAAGTGGCGCAAAGGGCTACTACTCACAGACCGACAAGCGCATTGCCATTAACGAGGGAATGAGCGAGTTGCAGAACCTTAAAACGCTGATACATGAGATTGCACACGCCAAGCTGCATGACATAGACTTGAACGCACCCCCGGAGAAACAGGCAGACCGACCAGACCGCCGCACCCGTGAGGTACAGGCAGAGAGCATTGCCTACGCCGTATGTCAACACTACGGGCTTGACACTTCCGATTACTCCTTTTCCTATGTGGCACAATGGAGCAGCGGGCGGGAGCTTGCCGAGCTGAAAGCGTCCCTTGAAACTATCCGCAGCACCGCTTCCGAACTGATCAAGGACATAGATAAAAACTTTGCGGAGCTGACAAAGGATAAGGAGCAGGCACAGGTGCAGGAAACGCCGGAGAACGAACCCACGCCGAAGGAAAAAACGGAAAACACCGAACCCACAGCGGACACACCGCAGAAGGAAAAAGCAGGCACAGCCGCACCCGCAAAAGAGGAAATGCAGCCGGAGCAATCAGAGGAAGATAATTTCCCCACGCCCGACCCCAACGCAGAGCCAGTTGTCACTATCATTTGGAGCGAACACAGCCGCTTCCATGACGGCGAAACAATGAGCCTTTCCGAAGCAAACGCCGTTATAGGAAGCCTTGACGAAGCCACCACCAAAGAGGACGGCTACTATAAGACCAAGTTCCGCATTGACTTTGTAATGGACGGGCAGCCCGACAACTACATAGGACGGCAGGACTTAGGGGACGGGGACGGCACTCTTATAGATCATATCGAAAAATACCATACCTACTACGAGAATAACGAGCAATGGGACAATTACCTTTTACAAAACGGCGGCACGGAAAGACTGGAAGCTGACAAAGCGCAGCGTTCCATGCTCTTAAATGAATTTGTCCCCTATCTGAAACTGCACGAAAACCTCTCCAAAATGGAACGCATTGCTACACAGGCATTGCAGGGAAACGAAGCCATGACAAGCACCGAAACCGCCTACCACACCGCCATGCAGGAGTATGTTTCTAAGTGCCGGACTATGGTAAACAGCGGGGATTATGACCTGCCACCCGCCCCGCAGCTCAAAGACTTTGACACGGAGCTTGAAGCCTACAAGGAACACGTCAAGGAGGAAATCGCACAGGAAGCGGCAGCCGCAGGAATGACCGTGGAGGAATACGCCGCAAACGGTTACGAGCCATACAATACAGAGCTGCCCGACCCGTCTATCAGCGTAAAAGATATGCAGGAATACGGCTACTCATGGGACGGTATGCTGCCCCTAAAGGAAGAAGCCGCCCTGCACCTTTACGACAAAGAAGATATGCAGATTTTCTTACTCCATGAGGACGGGAGCGAAAGCATACCAGAGAACGCAGAGGACATAAAAGCCCATGCGGAAAAAGGCGGCATTTTCGGCGTACATAAAGAGGACTGGAACGCCCTCACGGAGTACCGTACCATGACGCAGGAGTTAGCCGGGAGCAAAGCCACAAAGGAAATGCTGCACGAATACGGCGCAAAGGAGCAGGACGAAAACACCTTTACCATTTATCAGTTAAAAGATGATGTACCCGTAGATTATCATTTCCGCTCTTTAGAGCGATTGCAGGAAAACGGGCTTGCTGTTGATCCTGCCAACTATGAAAAAATCTACACCGCACCACTCACGCCGGGCATGAGCTTAGAGCGCATTTTTGAGAAGTTCAACTTTGACCGCCCGGAAGATTTCAAGGGACATTCCCTTTCCGTTTCTGACGTGGTAGTGCTTCATCAAAACGGCAGGGACACAGCACACTATACGGACAGTATCGGTTTTGTGGACATAACAAAAGATTTCCTGTTAGAGAACCCCTTGAAAGCCGCCGAACAGTCCACCGAGCAGAACGAAAACATGATTGACGGCGTTATCAACAACACCCCAAACACGGACGCACTGGAAGCAAAGGCAAACGCCGGGGAGCAGATCTCCCTTGCCGACCTTGCGGACGCAATACAGAAAGACCGGGAAGCCGCCGAGCCGGACACCGCCCGTATCACAGCCGCAGGAAAGAGCCGCTATGACGGCATGGTAGCCCTTTTTACTATGGACGACAAAATCTATATCGGGAAAAGCGAGAACTACGACAATAAGGGACACTATGACAACACGGACAATTCCCTGCTCTATGTTTCCGACTGCCAAGCCGCCTTTACATTTCTTACAAGCGAGGGCTGCACCTACCCACAGGACGAAGCACTGAAACAGGGCGTTTACACACAGGAGGATTACAAGGAATTTTCCCGCATAGAGGACTTTTTATCACAGGCGGGCTTTTCCCCGGAAAAGGAATATTATTTTGACGACAAGCCCTTTTCCTTGCATGAAGATACGCCGGAGCAAGCAGCCCCGGAAACAAAAACCATTTATTACACAATCAATGAGGGAGCTGCCCGCCGAGCAAATGACGCTAACAGCTTTTCCGACTACAAGCCCGGCAGCGCAACCGCAGAATACCGCCAAATGGTAGACAAAGTCGTGGAGATCGGGGAACAGCAGAAAAAGCGTGTAGACCCCATGTACCATGAAAAGATTGACAGCCTTGTTGACACCTACGCCCGGAAACTTGCGGAGAACATGAACAATAGTTTTTCCATTGAAGCCCGTGTACCCTCTATCCTCATTGCAGGCGGCTCTAATTTCCCGGTACGCAAGAAAGAGAAACAGAACGCCGCCCGTGACAGGAACATGGAGGAATGGAACGACATACAGGGCTTGCTTGACAAGATACGCAGTACGGGCATGGGCGGTATCAGCGCAGACGACCCGCAGGCAGTACAAAAACTGGAAGCCAAACTGGAAAAACTGCAAGCGGCACAGGACACCATGAAAGCCATAAACGCCTACTACCGAAAGCACAAGACCCTTGACGGCTGCCCCAACCTTTCCGCTGAAAGTATCGAAAAGATGAAAGCGGAAATGTCGTCACAGTGGCATATAGATGATAGACCCTACCCCTCATGGGCTTTATCGAACAACAACGCAGAGATACGCCGGGTAAAGGGACGCATTGCGGAGCTGACAAAAAAGCAGGAAACCGCCTACGCCGGGTGGGAATTTGACGGCGGCAAAGTGGAAGCCAACCGGGAGGACAACCGCCTGCAAATCTTCTTTGAGGAAAAGCCGGACGAAAAGACCCGTGAAACCTTAAAGGAAAACGGCTTCCGTTGGTCGCCCAAAGCCGGGGCGTGGCAAAGGCAGCTAAACGACAACGCTATTTATGTTGCTGACCGCTTACCCTGCATACGCCCCTTATCCGGGAAAAGCCCCACAGAGATACAAAAGGAAGCCCGTACAGCCGTCAAGACAGAGAAAAAAACCTCTATACGGGCGCAGCTTGCACAGGACAAGGAAGCCTTGAAATCTGCCCCGAAAAAGGCAGCGGAGAAAAGCAAAAAACAGGACTTAGAAAGGAGCTGACCCCATGCAGAAATTTGAGAACGTGGATATATTAAAGTCCCTAAAAGCTATCATGCAGACCCACACCGAGCATTTCCAGTCTGATTTTGACATAGACATAAAGACCTTGAAGCAGGCGGCGAAAAGCCCGAACCCGGAGGACAAAAAGCAGCTCTGGTTATGCCGCCCCGCCGGGACGTGGTGCTTGCGGGAACGTGACACTTTCATCAAAGGCTCACGGGAACATAACACTTTCTGCTTTTACGCCGAGCAGACAAGCGACAAGATACTTGCCTATGCCGTGGAGCTGACAGGCATTGAGAAAGGCAGGGTAACGGGCAACCTCTACGAACTGGACTATAAAAAACACTATGAACACGTCAAGGACGTTTCCGTACCCGCCGGAGATACCAAGCTGATCTACGAGAACGGAGAACGTATGCAGGAAGCCGAAAAACGCATTACCGGGGACGCTGACCCGGACTTAGGGAAGTTCCTGCGCTTTGAAGAACAGCCCAAAGACCCCGCCGCCCTGCGTGGCGTTCTATGGGACGAGAAATACAACAGAGATCACTTCGACAGCGGCGACATAAAGGCGCATATCGAAAAACTGTCCGGCAAAGAGAAAAAGCCGTCCCTGCGGGCGCAGCTTGCACAGGACAGGGAAACCGTAAAAGCCGCCCCGAAAAAGCAGGCGGCAAAGACCAAAAACAAGGGATTGGAGGTATGACACATGAATACATTCACATTTGAGGAAACCAACCTTATCTGCTGTTACAGGAGGAAAACAAGGGCTGATACGGTGGCGGCAATGACCGCCGCCCTGCCCTACATGGAAACAGAGATACAGGAGCTTGCGGAGCGTACAGCGGGAAAGCTGAAGCAACTGACCGAGGAAGAATTTGCCAGGTTTGTGTTTCTGCCTGCTGAAGATATGGAGTAAATGAAATGCCGGGGGATAGTAGTCTGAGGATTGCTATTCCCCTTTTTTGTTTATATTAACTCTGCATAGCAGATGTATACTATGTTGAAATTAACACTATTCCGTGAATTTCTCTTTTTAGCTCTTTCTTTTTACAAATTCATATGCTATAATACTTATATCCTAAAAAGGGAGTTAAAAAATATGCGGCAAGGTATTCTTAAATAAAACTATAATCAAATAGTGGGAACAAAGAATTTTAAAATGCCTCTTTAAAATGAGGTTTGTTTTTTGTACCCAATTTAAGAATACTTTTACTTTATAGATTTTGACGTATCTAAATTGACTATTACTGCCTGCCAGTTTGTCATGTATATATGTCCATAAATATATTATCCCCAGTGGTAAAAGTATTTTACTGCTGGGGATTTTTATGCCCTTTAGGGCTTTGAATGGAGGACAATTACATGAAAATAATCAATATCGGCATTCTCGCCCATGTAGACGCAGGAAAGACGACCTTAACGGAAAGCCTGCTTTATACAAGTGGAGCGATTTTAGAATTAGGTAGCGTAGATAAGGGAACGACAAGGACAGACACTATGTTTTTGGAACGTCAGCGTGGAATTACCATTCAGGCAGCCGTTACTTCTTTCAACTGGAACGGCTACAAAATCAATATTGTAGACACTCCCGGACATATGGACTTTTTAACAGAAGTATATCGTTCTTTGTCTGTTCTTGACGGGGCAGTTTTAGTGATTTCTGCGAAAGACGGTGTACAGGCTCAAACCCGGATACTATTCCATGCACTCCAAAAAATGAATATACCAACAATCATTTTTATAAACAAGATAGACCAGTACGGAATTAACCTGCATAATACTTATCAAAATATCAAAGAAAAACTTTCGACTGATATTATCATTATGCAGAATGTAACATTGACTCCAGAAGTATCACTGGAAAATATCACGGATTTAGAAAAATGGGACGCTGTAATTGCAGGAAATGACAGACTTTTAGAAAAGTATATTGCAGGGGAAACATTGACGGTACAGGAATTAAAACAGGAAGAATATGGACGGGTTCAGAAAGGTTCTTTGTTTCCAATATATCATGGAAGTGCAAAAAACAACATAGGGACACAACAGCTCATTGAAGTCATTTCAGATATTTTTTGTTCCGAAATGGATAAAAGCCAGTCAGAACTATGCGGAAGTGTTTTCAAAATTGAATATACAGACCGAAAGCAGAGATTAGCCTATTTACGCCTTTACAGTGGAACATTACACTTACGGGATACCATTATATTGTCAGAAAAGAAGAAAATGAAACTTACTGAAATGTATATTCCTTCAAATGGAGAAATGATACAGACGGAAATTGCCCGTTCCGGAGATATTGTTATTTTGCCTAACGATATATTAAAATTGAATGATATTGTGGGAAACGAAAAAATGTTGCCATGCAACGCATGGAATGACAATCCTGTACCCATGCTGCGGACAATGATTGAACCGATAAAACCAGAACAAAGAGAGTATTTATTGGACGCTCTTACAGAAATTGCAGATACAGATCCCCTTTTACGTTATTATGTTGATACGATAACACATGAAATCATCATTTCTTTTTTAGGAACGGTGCAGTTAGAAGTTATCTGTTCTCTGCTGACTGAAAAATACCATATAGACATAAACGTCAAAGAGCCTACGGTTATTTATCTGGAAAAGCCATTACAAAAGGCAGATTATACGATTCATATTGAAGTGCCGCCAAATCCTTTTTGGGCGTCGATTGGCTTATCGGTAACTCCGCTTCCAATAGGCAGCGGAATACAGTACGAAAGCAAAGTTTCCCTCGGTTACTTAAACCAAAGTTTCCAAAATGCAGTAATGGACGGTATTGATTATGGATTGGAGCAGGGATTGTATGGCTGGAAAGTAACAGATTGTAAAATTTGTTTTGAATATGGTGTTTATTACAGCCCTGTCAGCACTCCCGCAGATTTTCGCTTCCTTGCCCCTATTGTACTGGAACAAGTATTGAAAAAAACTGGAACGCAATTATTAGAGCCGTATCTTTCGTTTACTCTTTTTACACCGCAGGAATATCTTTCCCGTGCATATAACGACGCACCACAATACTGTGCAATTATTGAAACAAGCCAACCGAAAAATGATGAAGTCATTTTTACGGGACATATTCCTGTACGTTGTATTAGTGCATACCGTAATGCTTTAACTCTATATACAAATGGGCAAGCAGTTTGTTTGACAGAATTAAAAGGCTATCAAGCTGCTGCTTGTGAACCAGTTATTCAATCACGCCGCCCCAATAGCCGAATAGATAAAGTACGCCATATGTTTAATAAAAAAACTGAACACCTTTCTAATGAAGCGTAATAAAACTATCTAAGCAACAGAAAAAAGCTGAAAATTAGGAGGTGGCAACATAGGAAAAATAATTATACTTACATTTGATGATAAAGAAGAAAAGGCAGTTGAAAAAGTTATAGCCACCCTTGCTAATAACTTACAGTTGGAAACTATACAGCCGCCATACTCTCAAATACTCACTTTTTCGGAACTGGAAATAAGATTACATCAACATCGGGTATTTCAGAATGGAAAAGAGATACACCTTACCCGCCTTGAATACAGTACCCTTATATTCCTTGCTTCCAATCCAGGAATTGTGTTCACGCAAACGCAGATATTTGAAGCTGTTTGGAACATGGATAGCGAGAGCTGCCATTCAAGCGTTGTCAACGTGATTTATAACCTACGGAAAAAAATAGAGCCGGACAGCAAGAACCCGACCTATATAAAAACCGTGTTAGGTGTCGGCTATAAATTCAGTGCATAAACACCGGGAAATGACGATTGATAGACCGTCATTTCCCGGTGTCTTTTTCTGCTCTTGTGGACGCTTAGAAGCCCTTTCCGGGCGGCAATGGTTAATCCCCTGCCTGCGTTACAAAACGCCCTTAAAACGCCTTACACGCCGTCCTAACTGTCCGCATTACCTCTCTGTCTGCCTGTCCCGCTCCGGCTGCTTCGCCTGCCGCAAAATGCTGTCTACGTTCTGCTTAATCATATCATACTGTTTCACTTTCTTTTTTAGCTTTCCGTACTCTTGATACAGCTTATCCTTCTTCTCTGTCAGCTCCTTATACTCCGTGTGCAGCTTCTTGAAGTCGGGCAGCTTCCCGCCGTTCCTTGCCGCCTGCAACGTCTTAGCGGCTGCTTCGTGAATGATGATACTGCTTTCTTTCCCCCGCAGGAATTTTTCTTTGTCCTTTGCCTTTTTGTATTCCGCATAGACCGCCTTTGTCTGTTGATATGCGGATATGTTTTTCATCAAAAGGGATATGTCGGACAACCTCTTTTCCAAGCCTTTCAGCGTGGCGGCGGTCTGTTCGCTCTCCGTATGCACTTCATCAAGAACCGCCTGCAACTGTTCATACTCTGAAATGTCATGCTCCGTGAGGAAATTCAAAGTCTTTGCCGCCTGTTTCAGATTGTGTATTTTCGCCCACTGTTCGTAGCCTTTGCTTTCCGCTGCCTTGATACTGTTCTGAATGTCAATCAGCATGGAGATACCCGCTTTTTCCTGCCTTAACGCTTTCGGCTTCGCCCGGTATGTCCCGGCAATCCTCTCCGTTATGGCTTCCACCGTGTAGGCTTCCCCTAGTGTCTTAGAGCGTGTAAAACGTTCCTGCCCCAGCGCACGGAATGAAACGTACTTCCCCCGCTTGATCTCATAGCCTGCCGCTTCCATGAGCCGCAGGAAATCTTCAAAATCTTTCGCTTTGGGGATAGTGTCGTCAATCACAGCTTTCAGCTTTGCTTTCCAACTTGTGCCTTTCCGTTCTGCGTCCCACTCTGCATATTTCTTTCCCTTGTCCTGCCCCGGCGTGACGACTGATAATCCGTGTTCCTTGCAAAGCCTGTCACTCTCATTCCTTATCTGGTAATAGCTTTTCTTGTTGGAAACATACTTGCGGTGCGTCACAAAATCAACCGAGCAGAATATGATGTGGTTATGGATATGCCCCTTGTCAATATGGGTAGTCAATACATACTCATATTTGCCGCCAAGAACCTTGTCCGCAAGCTCCTTTCCTATGCGGTGCGCTTCCTCATAGCTGACTTCCCCCGGCGCAAAGGACTGTATCAAATGGTGTCCAAGGTTGTCCCCCTTATCCCTTGCCTTTGAGAGCGTGAAAGCAAATTCTATGTCTGCCGTTTCATAAGAGCAGCCATAAGAGGAAATCAAAATCTTATCGTCCGTCTTATCGGGATTGCAGATATAATCTATTGCCTTATTCAGCGTAGTTTTGATAGGGTGTATCTTTGTAACTGCCATATCTTTTCCAATGCCCCCTTAATTTCTTCCAAGTCCTCTTTATAGGCGTTCCCGGTGGAATTGACACGCTTTGCTATCTGGTTCACGTTCACGCCCACTTTCTGTATCTCTGCCGTCTGCTCCTTGATTGCGGAATAGTCTAACTGTATGATGTAGCCGTCAATCGCCATTTTCCGCAGGTACGCCCCCATGTTGTCCGTTTGCAGCAGCTTCATTTTTTCCTCAATCAATGTGCGTTCCTGCTCCGTCACATAAAACTTTAACTGGATAGCCCGTTTTCTTTCTGCCATAGCTCCGCTTCCTTTCCGTTTTTTCAGAGGGTTTGGGACACTTCCCAATAAGAAAATTCCCACAAGTCCCGCAGGGCGGGGAATGGGAATTTACGGGATTGCGTACTCAATCCCTATGCTTGCTATTCTTCCCCCTATACTTACTACGCACTGGAAGCCCAAAATGGCAAACTGCTTGAAAAGTTTTTGAAAAGAATGGATAAAAATGTCATACTTTGCAGAAAGACTTGATACAATCCCGATACAAACATGATAGAAACGTGATATGGGTACTGTACCATTTTTTATTTGTAAGGGCGTAAAAACCCTTTGAAAAAATCAAGGAGGTGCAGCCAATCCGTACAAAAATATTTTATAGCAGGCACACCAGAAAAACCGTTCCCCATTTTGCAGGGGACACAGTGATTTACCAACGACAACGCCCCATTCAAAACACCCGACTGATTAAAAAATGCAGCCGGGCTTTTTTATGCTTTGTCGAAAACTTTTTTAATTTTTTTCTCAAAAAGTTTGCCAGATTTTCTTTCCAGTGCGTAGTAATGATAAGACCGGGAAAGGACACAGGACTTTTTCGCAGGCATGGGGAGGTGGCAGCATGAAGCCAGACCCAAAAGAGGAACACAAGAAACATACCTTTGATACATACTGCAAACGCATTTTGAAGAACGAAAGCAGCGACTACCACAGACGCTTGAATGTACTTATGAAACATGAGATACCCCTCTCCGAGCTGCCGCAGGAGATACTTCAACAGTTAGCCGTATGGGACGAGTATTTCAAAGATACATACCGTTTTGAAGCGAAAGGCTTTGAGATTTTCGTTGCGGACGGGCTTTTAGCCGAAGCACTAAAGACCTTGCCGCAGGACAGGCTTGAAATCGTCCTGCTTTATTATTTTTTAGGAATGAGCGACCCGGAGATCGCAGCGCACTTGAACCTTGTGCGCCGGACGGTAGCCTACCGCCGGACAAGCTCTTTGCAGGAACTAAAAAAATATATGGAGGGAAAAGCTGATGAATGAAACGACTGCAAACACACCGCACTTACAGGGCGGTAAAGGCTTACTTCCTTATCCCGTGATTGTGGCGGCTGTTTCCGGGAGTGATGGTGTATAAATAAAGTTGACACCCTATTCTCAAGGATTTTGATATATAATC
>ENA-ORRR01001118-ORRR01001118.1-human-gut-metagenome-genome-assembly--contig:-NODE-1118-length-19320-cov-5.93449_pt1 | contig 19320 bp, 17 predicted proteins | sample MGYA00242182_ERZ509148 | MGnify/ENA primary metagenome ERZ509148 (study PRJEB26280, sample SAMEA2338674) | human gut metagenome | biome: human gut; feature: human-associated habitat; material: faeces... | reverse complement strand
TTGTATCATAGAAGAACCTTTCATAGGACTTTTACAGAAAAAGTTTCACACAGTCGAATTGAATCTCAAAAGAATTCCGTAAGGCATCTATACATATTCGAGTTTGCTCCCTTCCTTCATGAGCGAGTTCTTCATACCTATTTATTATTTTTACGATATAGTTTATTCGCTCTGCGATGGTGATTTCATTGCCGGGATTTTCGCTATCGTTATCATATTTTCCGGAACTTCTAATATTATTTCCCACTTGTTGCATGAAGTATGAATATAAATTGTAGAATTTTTTGTCATCATCACCGTGTTCTCCTGATGTATTAATTTCTTCGACGGTAATGTCCTTAATGACTTTACAGAAATTATTTTTTTTGTTTATCAGACTACTGGTAAAATAGTTAATCATTTTCAGTAGAGAATCTTTAGTTTCTGACTCTATATGTTTGTCGTTATTGAATACGTTATCAATCCATGTACGAAGATTGCTATCAATAATAGTATTTTTTATACTGTCCAAGGTGAAATTTTTATCCACATTTTCATCCATGAGCACGCATGCAATTTTTTTCTTGAGTTGATCTTTCTCTTTTATATTTACTTTCATAGCAATGCTATCAATATAAGAAAATAATCTTCCATACGTATCTTGAAGAATGAAAGACAAAATAATGGAACTGGCTTCAATTACATCAAATTTCTTCCATTTTTTTCCTTCTTTCATATAGCGGTAGATAACGCTATATTTTCTTTCATCGGAATTATTATAGTCGCAGGTCTTATAGGATCTCAAATCTAAGTCTTGGAAATTGTCTTTGGATAAAATTTTTGCGACGGTTGTACATCCCGATCCTGTTCTTCCGGTTAATCCAATTAATATAAATTTATCACGCTGACTATACAGACTTTTAATCGCATCAGCTTTATTATTAGATGTATCTGTACCCATATGCTCCTCCCCGATTTCAATCATACCTGTTGCAATATAATAAACAGCAAAAACGTCATTCGGATGATTTTAGTATATCATAATTATATGATTTTTGCAGCATAGGGATTTTTACTTTTCAGGAGAACACTGAGATGCCTGTAAAAGGATATGCGTCTATGATATACTGGAGAAGCAGAAGCTTCTCTCTTATGTTCTATGCAAAAACATCTATGTCTCAAAGTGAAATAGAAGCAGCATTTTATGAAAGAAATAATCAGATTAAAAAAGCACCCGGGCAGTATGGCTCAGATGCGGATAAAAAAGAGATGGAAGCGGACGGAGATAAATTAGTCTAGATTTCTGTGAGGGAACTTCCAGATTGGGATGTATATTCGGATGAAATCCGATGCCGAAAAAATGGAAAAGAGGAGTATTTAAAAATGGTTCCATCGGTATCTGCCTGTGTTGAGATGCTGAAAGAATATATGAATTTGTAAAAGGTATTTTTGCTGACTACTATAAAATTGGAACTTGTGAGGGAAATCGGGAAGAAAGAACCATCGGAGGTATCATATGCAGAGTACATTAATTCGTTTTACGGACAGTAAGTTTGCTGATTCTTATAGGACAGGAGATTTGTATCTGTCATCCATATCAAGTTTTTGGGATCTTACGAAGGATACACTGCCATATGATCCAGAGCTTGTTAAGCTGCCGGAGGCGGAGATACGAAAAAGATTAAAGGAGAAAGGTGCAGCGGAAGGAAGACAGGATTTTTCGGAAGGTGTTATGGCACAGATACCCAGAGATAAAATTTCTCAAGTATTTGGTGATATGAGAGATCGTGTTATACATGATGTGCGTTTCAGATTATCGGCATATAAATATTGCAATATTCTTTGCTTTTTCAGGATTGATGCGGAGGATGGTTTAACCGGTTTGCTGGATGAGGAGAATGTAAGCTATCTTGCGAAAGACATGGGAATTATGATTACACCGGAAGAATTGACTTCCAATGCAGAGCTGGGGAGGGAGCTGGCTGATAGGGTGAGTTTTAAAAATGCTGCGTTGTCACCGCATCTGACGCATACGGTGCAGCTTCCATCCGTTTCTATGAATGACTTTGGTGATACGGTTATAGTGATTAAGAATGAGGCGGAATTTCGAGGAAGAATCATAGCTGCTGTGAAGCAGTTGGGCGATCATTGTATCATGGGAGATATTCGTTATCATGAGTTGGAGGATAGAGTGGATCCATCTACATTAGGTAAGCATTGTGTTTCATTGGTATCATCCGGATGCGATGATAATAAAGAATTAAGTAAAAATTGGCTTTCGGAGAATGGAACATTCGATGTTTCTATGCTTGATGGAATAGAGGATATTTATTGGAGAGGCTGTCTTGATAAATATGATCGATTTGCAAAGCAAAAGGAATGGAGAGTCTGCTGGCTGCCTTCAGAATTGAATTATGAAGCGAAAATACTTCATGTGGGATCACTGGAGGATATCATAGACATAGTACCGACAAAAGACATTAGAAGGTATTTACTTAAAAAGTATTCCGGATATGTTCCGGGGATAATAACAAATAATAGAAGAACCATAGCTGGGACGGAAAGCTACGGGGCATTTAAAACGCGTATGAGGGACATAGATGGTACAGGAGAATTTGTGGTGGAAATTGGGTAGAAAGAACACCGAGACAGTTTTGAAAGTTTTCTAAAGAAAAACCGAACGGAGATGATAGAAGTGGGCATATTTGATATATAAAGGCGATGGCAGGAATAACAACAGATACAAGAGGACCCCGAATAACAAAGGATCCTTTTTTAAAACCCAATGATTGGTTCGTTTTAAGTTCGCCTCATAGAGTGCAATGGAGTATTAATAAGGTATTGTGTTCAAATTGAGAGTTTGTTTTGGGGAATGCTTGAAGCTGACGGGATATTCTTGTTTAAATTGTCGTTGTATGTTATAAATAAATCACAAGTATAACAACACGTGACAAGGAGAAAACCAACATGTACGATTATTTAATAGTAGGCGCCGGTCTCTACGGTGCCGTATTTGCCCATGAGGCGAAGAAAGCGGGCAAGAAGGTTCTGGTAATTGACCGCCGCCCGAATATTGCAGGAAATGTGTATACAGAGCCGATGGAGGGCATCCAGGTCCACAAGTATGGCGCGCATATTTTCCATACGAATAATAAAGAGGTCTGGAGTTATGTGAACCAGTTCGCAGAGTTTAACCGTTTTACAAACTCTCCGGTGGCGAATTACCATGGCGAGCTGTATTCCCTGCCGTTTAATATGTACACCTTCAACAAGATGTGGGGTGTCGTGACTCCGCAGGAGGCAGCGGCGAAGATCGAGGAACAGCGCAAGGCAGCAGGCATCACGGAGCCGAAGAACCTGGAGGAGCAGGCGATCAGCCTGGTTGGCACGGATATTTATGAGAAGCTGATCAAGGGCTATACACAGAAGCAGTGGGGAAGAGAGTGCAAGGATCTTCCGTCCTTCATCATCAAGCGTCTTCCGGTTCGTCTGACCTTTGACAACAACTATTTCAACGCCCTGTATCAGGGAATCCCGGTTGGCGGCTATACGAAGATGGTTGCCAATATGCTGGACGGCATCGAGGTTCGCCTGGAAGAGGATTATTTTGAGAATAAGGCTGATTGGGATGCGATGGCAAAGAAAGTAGTTTACACCGGCGCGATCGATGCGTATTTTGAGTATTCGTTGGGCGTTCTGGAGTACCGTTCCGTGCGCTTTGATACTGAAGTGCTGGATATCCCGAATTTCCAGGGCAATGCGGCAGTCAACTACACAGATGCGGAGACTCCGTGGACCCGTATCATTGAGCATAAATGGTTTGAGTTTGGCAAGGATGCCGATGGCAATGATCTGCCGAAGACGGTCATCAGCCGTGAGTACAGTTCGGAGTGGAAGTTAGGCGATGAGCCGTACTATCCGGTCAATGATGCGAAGAATGGCGCGCTGTATGAGAAGTATAAAGAGCTGGCCAAGAAAGAAGATAAAGTGATCTTTGGCGGTCGTCTGGGCGAGTATAAGTATTATGATATGGATGCGGTGATTGCTTCGGCGTTGGAGCTGGTGAAGAGGGAGCTGTAGGGATAGATACTATTTATGGATACACCAAGAGAGATAATAACTCTATTGGTGTATCCATAAATTAGTGAATTTCTATTCTTTTAAACGCCGTAGTCCACCTTTACGCCGTAGTCCGAAGCCGTGAAGATAGATTTCAGGCATATTGATTCTGCCATCGGTTCCTTTTAAAATGATGCCAAGAGCTAGAAGAAGATTCATTAATTCGTCTACGTTGCTGACGGGGGGCTTGTTTTCAGATTCTGCATTTAAAAGAGCTTTTAGTCTCTTTTTAAAGTCATTGAGGGGCATTAAAAGTGTGCCGCCTTCTAGTACATTTTTTAAGTTTTCAATCCAAGGGTAATCCTCTTTTAATTCGTCAACACGGTCGGCAGAAACTTCCTGGATGGCGCCTTGAATGGAGGATGGGGTTAATAGTGCAAAAGAGGATGAGCTTTTGGAACTTTCTGTCCGAAGCATGGTTTGCGCTGCACATGCATAACATTTTAGGAAAGATCTTGGAGCAAGATCCCCGTTTGCGTCCTGTAAATGATTGGGAACCCAGGAATAGCTGTCGCCTTTTTTGGGGGATGATCCCATGTAGCGCCCAATTAACTTTATAATAAAAGTTTTTAATCTTTCTTCATCTTCAGTTGGAAGATAACCAATGGCCTGATTTTCCTGAACCAATCTTGGAATATCTGACATATATGCAAGCATTTCCTGAGTTTGTTCGGTTGTTTTGGCATTGGAAAGACGTCGGATTAATAAGCGGTATAAGGACAGTCTATTCCAACTCAAGTCAATTTGCCGGCTTCCAAGTTTGGATGCATCAGGAAATTGGAGGCTTTCTGAATCACGCAAATCAGTACGGATAAATATTTTGGATTTTAATCTTCGCCAGCGAGTGCTGACAGAGAACCAATAGGTGATTAATGTCCGTATATAGGAATATAAAACATTATGTTCTGTACTTATACGATCGATTTGATCATAGGCAAAGATAATCCACCGGTTTTCCTGAAGAAGAAATTGATCAATTTCATCTAAAAAAATCTCCCAGTTTTCCGAGTTCTGCTGATAGAGAGGAATCCATTTACTTGGAGTTTTTAAGGCGTTTTTTTGCTGCAATAATGTGAGTTCCTGCTCGCTGAATAGTTCTTTAGCAACTGCCAAAACTTCCTCTGTGCTGTTTTTGAAAAAATAATTAAATAACTTTATAACGATTGAACCAATCCAAAAAGCCATGGTATCATTGTCGTCTTTTGATTTTTTTAAAATTGTCTGATTAGGCATGGTAAAGTCGTCAATTGCATATCCGATTAGAACATCCGTATTTTCGTAATTGGGTTGACCAAAAGGTTTTTTTTCTCCTATGACACGTCGAAATCCGTCTTCACCGGTAAAGGTTTTAAATATTCGTGTTTTACCAGCTCCGCGCCCGCCAACAATTAAAAATTTTGAAGGATCTTGTAGCTCCTGGTATTGTTTAACTTGGAGAAAACTTCGGATATCTTCTGTTTCATATTCGGTTGTTCCTCCAAGCTGCTCAAAAGTTTCCAGTAAGATTTTTCTATTCATTTAATTCAGAACCTCCCATTGGACTTTCTCCAAATTGTTCCATAATCCGGTAGGTCAGCTCTTTATAGGACCAATCGGATAATTGCTTTTTTAATTCAACGACTTTTTTTCCATCGTAAAGAGGGATATCCCCGGCTAAAGTAGCTGAATAACGGATAAAAATTGGATCGTGAGCTTCTCCATGAGCGTTGAGCCCAGGCTGAATATCGTTATCGTAATAATTGGTACAAAATATTTCATAAGATTTAGCTCTGAAATTATCTTTTTCTTCTTCAGACACAAGACCATTAAAGCCGCAGCCACTATCGACGATGATTGCAAATGGTTTATCTGTCTGGCTGGTTGCGATGGTTCGTACTGCCTGCTGGATTCCAAACCAGGATTGAAAACTATCTTTTCCAAAAAGCACAACCCCATGAGGAAGCTGGGCAGTAACGATACCAGCCATATCATGAAATCCTGCTCGGGAATCAATCAGAATATAATCAATTCCTCCATCATTCTCCAAAGCACTGCAGCAGTCTTTTAAAAGCTGAATAAAAAGAGCTTTTAATTTTTCTCCGTTTAATTCCTGAGTATCAATGCGGGCTAATTTTAATAAGAATTCATCATTTAACTGACCACCACTTACTAAATATAATTTTCCCATATCGCTATCAATATATGAGGGGCTTATAAGGGGAATGATATATTCGGTCATGTCAATAACCGCATTTTTATCCATGTTTTTTAATTGGAGGTAATCGACAGTCCCTTTATTTATAAGGCCCTCATCATCTGCTGGGAAAAAGAAGGTTGATAATCCGGGGGCTTCTAGATCCGTATCAATCATTAAAACATTTTTATGTTGTCGGAGAAGTTCAAATGCAACTGCAGTCAATGCAGTAGTTCTTCCCATTCCGCCTTTGTATGAGTAAAAAGTGACAATTTTAGGAAGTGTTTTTTTACTGCCAGGCTGTGTGGATTCATAGGACCATGCGGAATTTTCATTTTGTGAACACTGAATCCATGCTTTTTTTGCAATACCGCGTTCTATAAGATACCATTTGGGAGAGGTGGTTGTTGCTGGGGGATTGGGATCTTCTATACGAAGTTCGCGGATCTTTTTAAATAAATCTTTGGTCCATTCTTCAGCATTTTCAATAAAAAGTGTACCACTAAAAAAAGAGCCTAAGGTTTTTGCTAAAGTGTTGGTGATAGCTCGAAGCTCGTCTGAATCGATTTTCGGTTTTGATTTAGGCATTAAATATATAGAAATTTGCCCTTTGGCATCGCGTACAAGAGTGATTTCTGTTAACTTAGCATAGGAACTCCATGCAAGTAGCTGATGTTTGGCTGTATTGAGAGAATTTTCAAAATTGATCATTTTAATAGCCTCCATTTATACATGAATCAATCCATCAATTATCATGTTTGTGATTGTTTGCTCCATGTTTTGGGCGAATTTTTGGGCATCATCCATATCCTTCTTGTTTATATGAAAACATTTTTGATATCGTCTTTAAGGATGATCTTTGGCCAGTTTTGGTGGAAATGGTGTGGCGGGTACGGTGCATGCGAGACTGCTGTCAAGTGTTTTCCGGGCTTGAAGAAGCAAGGAGACATCGTTCCAGTCATCCACTATTCCATGTTTGGACGGCGTGCTGTTATTATGCCAATAGAGTAGAGTTTTTTGAGCACATTCTACGGAGAATGCATAATGACAAAATGCATTTTCGTATGAGTGAACATTTTTTAAAATTTCAGCGTCATGAAAATGACGCAATGCAGCAGCTGGATAATTATCTTTTGCGTTTTTTGTTGCCATAATACACTACTCCTAGTTTATAATGTTCTTATTATAATGTTAGATAAATAGAAGTTCAAGGTTTTCTAGGGCATCAATTTCTCCAAATCCTCCATCATTCTCCCTAAATCCCGTTCCACCACCTCATATACCAGTACATCCGGCTTATTTTCGTTCAAAAATTCCGGCTCAAATACCTGCCAATGGTAAAAATCGGTATACGCAAAGTATTTTGGCAGTCCTGCCAGCAGGGCGGTTCCGAAGGAGTCACGGTAAATCGCGATGCGGCGCGGGTCGGGCGTCTGAACTGCTGAGATGTGAGCGATGTTGCCATCGTCGGAGGCACTGTCGTAGTGGATGGTTACATTGTTTCGGTACCCGGATACATCTGCTTTGGTATCGTCGCACATGGATTCTGGCATGTGGAACAGGTTTGCCAGATCGCCCGGATCGCGCGGCTCATAGGTGACAGTGACGTCCTCGATCGGCGTGGAGGTGCCGCCAGCGGCATCGATGATCTGCCCGGAGACGAGAAATCCGGCAGCATCGTTCCAGTGGGTGTCGGTTTTGAAATACCACTGATAGTCCCGGCGGTTTTTGAGCTCCGGGTATGGATTGACAACTGGGACATTTGTGTGTATTTCCAGATAATCGAGCAGTTCACTGCGGCGGGTAGGTCCGTCCGGTGCGGTGAAGCCATCCGGGAGGAATTCGCTGTATACGCCTTCTTTATTGGGAGCACACAGGAAGATAAATTCGGTGCCTTTTTCTTTCCAGGCGTCGTGGACGGTCTGGAGTTTGTCTGCCAGCATCTGGAGTTCCCCGGCGGAAAAACGGTTGGTGCCGAGGAAGTCCTCGACAGAGCTTCCGAGCGTGTAAAAGTACCAGCCATCTTTTCCGGTGATGACGTCCTGTGAGTCTCCGAACTGGAATAAGGAGAGGTTTAAGCGGGCGTTCAGGCTTAAGAAGCGGTTGCGGAACGCCGCGTGATCGTTGATCCAGTCCTCAACACCGGATGGAAAGGTATCAATGGTTTCCAGCGACAGAGTTGGAAATGCCGCCAGACTGCGGTTTTCGCCGGTGCCCTCATCGGCTGTGGTTTTCAAGATAGGAAACAGCAGGTTGGGGGAGAGGATGCAGGCGAAGAAGACTGCGATCATGATATGAGTGCGTTTCATAGGATAAAGTCCTCAATTCATAAATTTTTATTCATTTCTTGAATTTTCCGTAGTGTTTATGGTTTCATTGATAGTATTTTCGGAAGATTCGCCGTTTACCTCTTTTTGAATAGTAGCTTCTTCCGGTATATTTGTTTTTTTCAGTTCATCGCCCTTTTTCGGCTTTTCAGCCGCTTCGGAAGCATCGGTTTCTTCTATTATTTCTGCGTCCTCAACCACCTTCTCCGTCGTTTTCTCCACCAAATCAAACGTCACCTGCGCCTTAAACAGATCCCCATCGATATACAAACTAAACTGCCCTTTCTGCAGTTCCGTCAGATCTTTGGCGATCGATAGTCCCAGTCCGCTTCCCTCGGTGGTGCGGGCGACGTCGCCGCGCACGAAACGCTCGGTCAGCTCGTCCGCACGGATGTTGAGCGGATTGGCAGATATATTTTTGATGGTGAAGACTGCCTGGCCAGCAGTACCGGTTTCTGGATTTCCGGGAACGCGGGCGAGGTCTACGTAGACGCGGCTGCCCTCCATCGCATATTTGCAGACATTGTTGTACAGGTTTTCAAGCACGCGCCACAGGCGGCGTCCATCGGCGCGGATCATCAGCGGTTCCCGCGGGGCATTGATGATGAGCTGCAGATGTCTGGCATCCAGTTTTTCTTCAAATTCGCCGTTGGTCTGAAATGCCATCTGGACGAGGTCAATGTCGGTAAATTCAAGCTTCACATTGCCGGAGCTTGCCTTGGATGCCTCGACGAGGTCTTCAATCAGTGTTTTGAGACGCTGTGATTTCTGGTCGAGCACATCGAGATAGGCGTTGATCCGCGCATCTTCAATATGTTCCCGTTTCATTAGATTTACATAATTTATAATCGAGGTCAGCGGCGTTTTGATGTCGTGTGAGACGTTGGTAATCAGGTTGGTTTTGAGGCGTTCGCTCTTCATTTTCTCCTGAAGGGCGGTTTCAAGACCGGAACTGATGTTGTTGAGTCCCTCTGCCAGCGTGAGCTCCGGTCCGTCAAAATCATCGAGGTTAAGCTGGTAGCTGGTTTCTCCGGTGGATAGCTGCTGGACGGCGCCGCGGATGGATTCCTGTTCGATTGCCTGCCGGAACAGTATGTAAAAGATCCACAGGTTAAACAGCAGAAATACCAGCACAGTCAGACCTGTCAGCAGGTAAACAACGTATAAACTTGCATACACGCGGTCCCAGAAATACCAGGCAAGGCTGATAAGCGCTGTGTTGATTGCAAGATAGAGAACAAATCCGATGCCGAGACGGCTGCGGAAGTTCTGGCGTGTTTTGAGGATCGCCATTTTTTTCTGGAACCGGCAGATCAGGCTGGAGGTCCACAGAGTACCGGCGCGGTAGCGGCGCAGGAGGCTGAAAAAGAGCAGCAGTCCGCCCAGATACAGGACCAGCGCCTGCAGGCTGTGATCGGAGAAGTACCAATACTGCGATGGAATGACCAGATGCAGGATGCGGATGAGAATCAGGTCGCTTACAACCAGGGCGATCGCGGTCATGGCGGCAAAAAAGACGATGCCGGTTTCAGTGCCGCTCTTGTCGAAGCCGTGCAGCGTCACGTCGAAGCTACGGTAACTCTGGTAGCCGGACACCCGGAACAGAAACAGGAAGCTCAAAAGCAGTCCGATCGTTGCGAAGATCGTCAGTGCAAATCCGGTCAGATACAGGTGCTGCCGGTGCAGGTATGCGGTATGCGCCCGTGCGTAAAGGTCAGTGACTGGATAATTTGTATCGATTCCGACCAGCAGATAATAATCGCTGCCGGTGTACGGGTTATTGGATGCCAGTGCGGAAATGCTGCTGAGCGGGATCGCTTTCATGTTGGTATCGTAGAAAACGGAATTGCCCGGCAGATACGCGTAGCATCCGTATTCTTTGACATTTTCCAGCGTCAGGGAATCGGTGTTTGTAAACTGGGTTGTTTCGTTCTGATCCGAATCCGGCTCCGTGTACTGGATTTTAAAATGCAGGTTGGACGGATTGGCGACGAAACGGTTATACACTGTGTAATAACGATGCAGTGTGTCCATGATCTCGACCGCTGCGTCCTCCAATGTGCTGCGCTTCCGGCTGGCAGAACGGTAGCTGTAGATCCGCTGCGGCTCCTGAACCGACCATTCGACGTAGCCTTCGCGGCTCTTGATGCCGTTTTCCGGTTCGGAAAGCTTCTGGCAGTTAAAGTCGTCGTCGAGCTGGTACCCCATGGATTCCAGATAGGAAATCAGGGAGGACAGGGAGAAATTTTCGGTCTCGCTTGGTCCAAAGGTCATTTTGAGCATCCGGCGCGAGAGGTCAATCGAGCTGTCGGCGCCGAAGACGTCCTGATAGTCCATATATAGGAAGATATCGTTCAGATCGCTATTAAATTGTGTGTTAAATTCCGCGGTGTCCTCATAAGGAACCGAGCCAATGCCGGTCAGTCCCAGACCGAAATTTCCGTGAATATACATGAGGCAGATACCAGTCAGCCCCAGAATCAGGAAAAACAGATGCGCGAGGCTGGCGATCCATTTCTGGATCTGCATCGGAATATGTGAGAGTTTTGTCATAAATTTTGCAACTCCTAACTTCTGTTAGATGGATGATTCACATTTTTACTGCTTCTCAATTTTATATCCAACCCCCCAGACAACCTTCAGATAGCGCGGCTCTCTCGGGTTAATTTCGATCTTTTCGCGGATATGGCGGATATGACCCGCAACTGTATTGTCCGCGCCGATCGCCTCCTCATTCCAGATCGCCTCGTAGATCTGGTCGATGGAGAAGACTTTTCCGGCGTTTTTAACGAGCAGAAGCAGGATGTTGTACTCGATCGGTGTCAGCTTGATGAGTTCGCCGTCCACGGTTACTTCCTTATTTTCATCGTTGATCTGCAGGCCGCCGCATTTGAATACGTGGTTGCCCATCTGATTGTTCATATTTCCCAGCTGCGTATAGCGGCGGAGCTGAGATTTCACGCGGGCGACCAGTTCCAGCGGGTTGAATGGCTTCGTGATATAATCATCCGCCCCGATATTTAAGCCCAGAATCTTGTCCGCATCCTCAGACTTCGCGGAAAGGATAATGATCGGTATACTGCTGGTCTCACGCACCTTCAGCGTCGTCCGGATCCCGTCTAACCCCGGCATCATAACGTCCAGAATCATCAAATTCACGGTGTGCGTTTTCAAAAGCTCCAGCGCCTCTGCGCCGTCATACGCCTTGATAACCTCAAATCCCTCACCGGTTAAGTATATGTCAATTGCTTCTACGATCTGTTTATCATCGTCACATACAAGAATACTCTGCATAGCAACTCCTCCTTTTAATAGGGTAATATGTAGATAATATAGTATACAAATTTCTGTATAGATACAATAAAGATACCTATGTCCTATAATTATACAACGAAAAAGAAAACCATGGAATCTTATTTTTGCGTATTTCAGGAGAAGATTGGGGGCGGCTCTTCTCTGTCCGGGTTGCGTCTTCTCACCAGAATCCTGCCGTTCATTTACAAGTTACCCTTGACAAACCCCACATTCTCCGCTACACTCTAAATTAATTTGAATATCAAACCATTTGAAATTAAAACTATCTTTTATAGAAGAAGCGGAGTTAAACGAGAAAATGACAGCTAGAATCATTGGAATTGGCGCGTATGCGCCGGAGCAGGTTGTGACGAATCAGGATTTGACGAAATTTCTTGATACAAATGATGCCTGGATCCGGGAACGGACGGGTATTGGAGCCAGACATGTCTCGACGAGCGAGGGAACCTCGGCGTTGGCGACAGAGGCGGCGAAGCGCGCGATCGCGGACGCGGGCATTTCTCCGGAGGAGATTGAAATCGTGATCGTGGCGACTTCTTCCCCGGATCGGGCGTTCCCGAGTGCGGCGGCGGATGTACAGGGAGCCATCGGGGCGAAACATGCGGTGGCGTTTGACATCACGGCGGCATGTTCCGGATTTATTTACGCCTTACATATTGTGCAGGGATTTATTCAGACGGGCATCTACAAGACAGCGCTGATCATCGGTGCGGAGACACTGAGCAAGGTGTTAGACTGGACGGACCGCAGTTCCTGCATCCTGTTTGGCGATGGCGCGGGCGCGGCGGTTGTCCGGGCGGACGAGACGGGTGTGGTGAAGACGCTGGTCGGCAGCGACGGAACGAAGAACGACGTTCTGTACTGCCAGGCGAGAAGTCTTGAAAACTGCCTGACGGGCGGCAAGCCGGAGCTTGGTTTTATGCAGATGGACGGTCAGGAAGTCTTCAAGTTTGCGGTGAAGAAGGTACCGGAGATTGTGAATGCGATTCTGGAGGAGACCGGAACGGACCGCGAGGCGGTACAGCATTATCTGCTGCATCAGGCGAATATCCGGATTCTGGAAGCGGCGTCGCGCCGTCTGAAGGTTCCGATGGACAAGATTCCAGTCAATATTGAGCGCTACGGCAATACGTCGGCTGCTTCGATTCCGATTCTCCTGGATGAAATGCACCGGGACGGACGCTTAAAACGCGGCGATACGCTGGTGATGGCAGGTTTTGGCGCGGGTCTTACCTGGGGCGCGGCATTGATGACCTGGTAGGTGTTACTGTACACGGGTAGGCACTTTTGGAACCGAAAGTGCCGTAAGAAAACGTGGTGGCAGCAGGAATTTGCCGTATTTAAATGCGAAGCCACGGCAAATTCCGTTACTGGGCACGTATGCGTGAACAGTAACAGGTGCCTGGAGAGGCAAAAAAATATATAGCAAAACTAATGTACATTATCCCATTTTTTGATAAAATATAAGAACAGTGATTGCATTTTTGCGGTCACAAAAAGAAAATTCATTTAAAAAGGAGATTGAAACGATGTTAGAGAAAATGAAAGAAATTATTGCAGAGCAGCTGAGCGTAGACGCAGATTCCATTACCGAGGCTTCCTCTTTCAAGGATGATCTGGGTGCTGATTCTCTGGATCTGTTTGAGCTGGTTATGGCTCTGGAGGACGAGTACTCCGTAGAGATCCCGGCTGAGGATCTGCAGAACCTGGCAACTGTAGGCGATGTTATGAACTACTTAAAAGAAAAAGGTGTAGAGGCATAATGAAAACAAAGATCACAGAAATGTTGGGGATTGAATACCCGATTATTCAGGGCGGCATGGCATGGGTGGCAGAACATCATCTGGCAGCAGCCGTTTCTGAAGCTGGCGGTCTGGGCTTAATTGGCGGCGCCAATGCACCAGGTGAGGTTGTCCGCGAGGAGATCCGCAAGGCGAGAGAGCTGACAAAGAAGCCGTTTGGTGTCAATGTCATGCTGATGAGCCCGTATGCGGATGACGTGGCAAAGGTAGTTGTGGAAGAAGGCATCAAGGTCGTAACGACCGGCGCCGGTATTCCAGGCAAATACATGGGCATGTGGAAGGAAGCCGGCATTAAGGTAATTCCGGTTGTCGCTTCGGTTGCACAGGCACGTCTGATGGAGAAGAGCGGCGCAGATGCAGTCGTTGCAGAAGGCATGGAGTCCGGCGGACACATTGGCGAGGCGACGACGATGACGCTCGTTCCGCAGGTGGTTGATGCGGTTTCGATTCCGGTGATTGCAGCTGGAGGTATCGCAGATGGACGCGGCATTGCGGCGGCATTTATGCTGGGCGCAGAGGCGGTCCAGATGGGAACCCGCTTCGTCGTATCGAAGGAATCCATCGTAAGCCAGGCTTACAAGGACAGAGTCATCAAGGCGAAAGACATTGATTCGACCGTAACCGGTATGAGTCACGGACATCCGATCCGCTGTCTTAGAAATAAGATGACGAGAGAGTATCTGAAGCTGGAAAAAGAGGGACGCCCGTTCGAGGAACTGGAGTATTTAACACTTGGAACGCTTCGGAAGGCAGTCATGGAAGGTGACGTGGACAACGGAACCGTGATGGCTGGACAGATTGCAGGTATGGTGAAGAAAGAGCAGACCTGTAAGGAAATGATTGAAGAAATGATGGCCCAGGCGGAGACGCTTTTGGGCAGAAAGTAGAGAGTGAGTGTAACGCTATGAGCAAAATTGCATTTATTTTTCCGGGTCAGGGCGCACAGACCACTGGCATGGGACAGGATTTTTATCAGGAAACGGAAACGGGACGCGAGATGTTTGAGAAAGCAAGCGAGCTCCTTGGGTTTTCAATGACCGATCTTTGCTTTGATCCGGCGCAGACGGACCGTCTGAATATCACGGAGTATACGCAGCCGGCGATGGTAACCGCCAGCCTTGCGATGATGCGTGTATTCATGGAACGTACCGGAATCCGCCCGGATGTGGCTGCGGGTCTGAGCCTGGGAGAGTATCCTGCAATGGCGGCTGCAGGCGTTATGTCTGACGAAGATGCCATCCGTACCGTGCGGCAGAGAGGTATCCTGATGCAGGGCGAAGTCCCGGTTGGTCAGGGCGCCATGTCTGCCGTACTGGCGATGGATGCAGAGAAGATCGAAGAGGTGATCGCGCCGATCGAGGGCGTGCAGATTGCCAACTATAACTGCCCGGGACAGATTGTTATCTCTGGTAAGACAGAGGCGGTTGCCGAGGCAGGAGAGAAATTGAAGGAAGCGGGCGCAAAACGCGTTCTTCCGTTAAAGGTAAGCGGACCGTTCCATTCCAAGATGTTAGTGGGAGCTGGCGAGAAGCTTGGAAAGGTACTCGATACCGTTGAGATTCATACACCGGAGATTCCGTATATCGCGAATGTGACGGCAGATTATGTGACCGATGCAGCCGATGTAAAGCCGCTTCTGATGAAGCAGGTTTCTTCCTCCGTCCGCTGGGAGCAGACGATCCGGAAGATGTTAGCAGACGGTGTGGACACATTTATTGAGATCGGACCGGGTAAGACCCTGACTGGTTTCATGCGTAAAATCGACAAAAACGCGAAGGCGTTCAATATAGAGAAACTGGAAGATATCGACAAAGTAAAGGAGGCGCTTGGATGTTAAATGGAAAAGTAGCAGTTGTGACAGGTGCCAGCCGCGGCATTGGCCGTCAGATCGCTATTTCGATGGCGAAAGAGGGCGCTGTGGTGATTGTCAATTATAATGGCTCTGCGGCAAAAGCAGAGGATGTCGTAAAGGAAATTACCGAGGCGGGCGGACAGGCGGAAGCCGTTCAGTGCAATGTTTCGGATTACAGCGCGGCGGAGGTGTTCTTAAAGGACATTATCAGCCGCTATAAGAGAATTGATATTTTAGTCAACAACGCGGGCATTACCCGTGACAATCTTCTGATGAAGATGAGTGAGGAAGAGTTTGACGCCGTCATCGATACGAACTTAAAGGGCGCATTTAACTGCATTAAGCACGTATCCCGCCAGATGTTAAAGCAGAAGGGCGGACGCATCATCAATATTTCCTCTGTTTCCGGCGTGATGGGAAATGCGGGACAGGCAAATTACTGTGCGTCCAAGGCGGGCGTGATCGGACTGACCAAATCCGTGGCAAGGGAGATTGGAAGCCGTGGTATCACGGTCAACGCGATTGCACCGGGATTTATTGATACGGAAATGACCGCCGTTCTTCCGGACGATGTGAAGAAGGCGATGGGCGAGCAGATTCCGTTAAAACGTTTCGGTACGACCGAGGATGTAGCGCAGGCAGCCGTATTTCTGGCTTCTGACCGCGCAGCCTACATCACAGGACAGGTTCTGTGCGTGGACGGCGGAATGGCGATGTAGGGAAAAGGTGCTTTACAGATAGGCACTTTTGGAACTGAAAGTGGCGTACGATAACGTAGTGGCAGCAGATTTTGCCAATTTGGAATGCGAAGCATCGGCAAAATCGTGTCGCAGTTTGCACAACGTGTGTACTGTGACGATAGAAAGGCAGGTTTTTAGATGGGAAATAAGACACGTGTAGTAGTAACCGGTCTGGGAGCGATCACTCCGATTGGAAATGACGTAGCAAGCTTCTGGCAGGGATTAAAGGATAAAAAAGTCGGTATCGCGCCGATCACATATTTTGATACAACCGATTATAAGGCAAAGCTGGCAGGCGAGGTAAAGGATTTTGATCCGAAGAAATACATGGATCCGAAGGCGGCGAGACGTATGGAGCCGTTTTCCCAGTATGCGGTAGCGCCAGCCGGTGAGGCGATCGCACAGGCGGGTCTGGATATGGAAAAAGAGGATCCGTTCCGCGTGGGAACCAGCATCGGTTCCGGTATCGGAAGCTTACAGGCGATGGAACGTGAGCATAAAAAAATGCTGGAAAAAGGACCGAACCGTGTGAACCCGCTGCTTGTTCCGATGATGATCAGCAACATGGCAGTCGGCAATGTGGCAATGCATTATGGTTTAAAGGGCAAATCCATCAACGTGGTAACTGCCTGTGCGACTGGTACGAACTCTATCGGTGAGGCGTTCCGCTCGATCCAGTACGGCGAGGCAGACGTGATGGTAGCCGGTGGTACTGAGTCTGCGATCACACCGCTCGGTATGGCAGGTTTCGCGGCTCTGACGGCTCTTTCTACCAATGATGACCCGGAGACGGCATCCCGTCCGTTTGATAAGGACCGCGATGGTTTTGTCATGGGCGAGGGCGCTGGTATCGTAGTTCTGGAGTCCTTAGAGCACGCGCAGAAGCGCGGCGCAAAGATTCTGGCAGAGGTAGTCGGCTACGGCGGAAGCAACGATGCATTCCACATCACTTCCCCGGCAGAGGATGGAAGCGGCGCAGCGTATGCGATGGAGATGGCGCTCAAGGATGCAGGTATCGCACCGGAGAAGATTGATTACATCAATGCACATGGAACCAGTACACACCATAACGATCTCTTTGAGACGATGGCAGTGAAAAAAGCGCTGGGCGATCACGCTTACAAGGTAAAAATTAACTCCACTAAGTCGATGATTGGACATCTTTTAGGTGCAGCGGGCGGTGTTGAGTTTATCGCCTGCGTGAAATCCATTGAGGATGGATTTGTACACGCAACCGCAGGTTTAAAAGAGGCAGGCGAGGGCTGCGATCTGGATTACACGATGGGCGAGGGTGTTCCGATGGATATCCACTATGCCCTGACCAACTCTCTGGGATTTGGTGGTGTCAATGCCAGCCTGGTAATCAAGAAATTTGAGGACTAAATTGGGAAAGCGAAAGAGGTAACTGAAATTATGATGGGAATTAAAGAGATCCAGGAGATCATCCCGCACCGTCATCCGTTTCTTTTGATCGACTGTATCGAGGAAGTGACACCGGGCGAGGGCGCGGTTGGATATAAAAATGTAACATACAACGAGCCGTGGTTTGCAGGTCATTTTCCGCAGGAGCCGGTCATGCCGGGCGTCCTGATCGTGGAGGCGCTGGCGCAGGTCGGCGCGGTTGCGATTTTAAGTGAAGAAGGAAATAAGGGCAGGACGGCATATTTCGGGGCAATCAACAACGCAAAATTCAAGAAAAAGGTAATTCCGGGCGACAAGTTAAAGCTGGAGTGCCATATCATCAAGAGAAAAGGACCGGTCGGCATCGGAAGTGCGACGGCAACCGTCGATGGCAAGCTGGCTGTTTCCGCAGAGCTGACGTTTATGATTGGCTAATAAGTGAGGTTGAATAAGAGATGTTTAAAAATCTGTTTAAGAAATCGTATACTTCGATCAATACAAACGACCACGGTTCTGCCGGCGTAAGCCGTGCGGAGAGTGCGAAAGCAGATAAAAGGGCGGCAGAGGCAGCACAGGAAAAACCGGAGAAGATTCCGAGCCGTCCGACGGCGATGACGCCGGAAAGTCTGCGTTCTTTATGGCGTAAGTGTAATAAATGTGAGAAACCAATTCTGGTGCAAGATGTCAAGGACAACCTGTATGTGTGCCCGCGCTGCGGCGGATATTTCCGGATGCATGCGTACCGCCGGATTGAGATGCTGATCGATGAAGGTACCTTTGAAGAGTGGGATAAGGAGATGTCTGTGGTCAATCCGCTTGCATTTCCGGGCTATGAGGGCAAGGTTGAGGCAGCCAGAGAGAAAACTGATTTAAATGAGGCGGTTGTCACTGGTAAAGGAAAGATTCACGGTTATGAGACTGTGATCGCGGTCTGCGACTCCCGTTTCCTGATGAGCAGCATGGGTCACAACATGGGCGAGAAGATTGCCCGTGCGGTAGAGCGTGCGACCGAGGAACGGCTTCCGGTTATCATCTACGCGGCTTCCGGCGGTGCGAGAATGCAGGAGGGCATGATCTCCCTGATGCAGATGGCGAAAACTTCCGCAGCCTTAAAACGTCATTCCGAGGCGGGACTTCTCTACATAAGCTTTATGACGGATCCGACCACCGGCGGCGTAACGGCAAGCTTTGCGTCCCTGGGCGATATCATCCTGGCAGAGCCGGGAGCGCTGATTGGATTTGCGGGTCCGCGTGTCATCGAGCAGACGATCGGCCAGAAGCTCCCGGAGGGCTTCCAGAGAGCCGAGTTCCAGCTGACACACGGTTTTGTGGATCAGATCGTGGAAAGAAAAGATCAGAAGCGTGTTCTGGGACAGATTTTGAAGCTTCACAGCCAGGAGCATGGCTGGGAGAAATGGAACGACGAGGCGGAGAACCACACAGAAGCGGCATCTGCATCCAGGGCAGAAAAAGCAGCTTCTGTGGAGGAAGGCAAGTTAAAGAGCCGGAAAGCACCGTTCTCCGGTATCATGCGCCAGAAGACCTTAAATAAGATCGCAGGCCGAGAGAGAGACGCCTGGGAGGCAGTGCGCCAGTCCCGTAGCGCCGGACG
>ENA-ORRR01001080-ORRR01001080.1-human-gut-metagenome-genome-assembly--contig:-NODE-1080-length-19877-cov-3.82146_pt1 | contig 19877 bp, 15 predicted proteins | sample MGYA00242182_ERZ509148 | MGnify/ENA primary metagenome ERZ509148 (study PRJEB26280, sample SAMEA2338674) | human gut metagenome | biome: human gut; feature: human-associated habitat; material: faeces... | reverse complement strand
TTGCGTAGGGCCGATTCCTGCCAGAACCGGTCGTGGCGGCGGTAGAAGAAGTCGTCGTGCAGGCGGTTGAAGTCCTCCTGCTGTTGGGGGGAGAGCAACTGGAAAGAGAAGCTCGATTGGGCTGCGATGCGGGGGTGGTAGTGTCCCTTGCGGTAGGGGTCCTCGACGAAGAGTACGTCGTCGAGCAGAGCCAGGAATCCGTCGCGCAGGCGCTTCGACCGCTCGTCGTCGCCCGGGAAGAGTTGCTGCACCCTGCGCTGTGTGGCGCAGACCGGCAGCAGATGCCCGTTGCGGAGGTATTTGGTGCGAACCTCGCCGGCCAGTTCGCCGAACAGGCGCTCGAGGATCCACCCGTCGGTCGGCGGAGTCGTGTAACGACCCTCCGCGAGGTCGAATCCCATGCCGCGCAACTCTTCGGCCGGGTAGGGCATGGCGGGGTTGAAGTGTCCCAACAGTCCGTGGACGGCATCGACGGGGATCTCCCAGATACGGAAGAAGCCGAGGATGTGGTCGATGCGGTAGGCATCGAAATACTCCGACATCTTGCGCAGGCGGGCCCGCCACCAGGCGTAGTCGTCCCGCGACATGCGCTCCCAGTCGTAGGTCGGGAATCCCCAGTTCTGGCCGGCGGCCGAGAAGGCATCGGGCGGGGCTCCGGCCTGCGAATCCATGTGGAAGAGGCGCGGAAACTGCCAGGCGTCGGCGCTCGTGCGGCTGATGCCGATCGGCAGGTCGCCCTTGAGGATGACCCCGCGGGCGTGGGCGTAACGCACGGCCTCCGTGAGCTGGAGGTGCAGGTGGTACTGGATGTAGCAGTGGAAGGCAATATCGCTGCGCCGCTTCCGGCAGTAGGCCTCCACTTTCGTGCGGTCGAAGTGTGCGTAGTCGCCCCAGCGGGAGAAGTCGGCGGTGCCGTATTCGTCGCGCAGCGAGCAGAATGCCGCATAGGGCAGCAGCCATTCGCGGTTGGCCTCGAGGAACTCCCGGTAGTCGCGGCGGGCCGCCGTGCGCGCCCCGTGGCGGGCGAAGGCTTCGCGCAGCAGCCGCATCTTGGCGCCGTTTACCCGTTCGTAGTCCACCTCGGGAAGTGCGTTGAGTTCGCTGCGCAGGCTGCGGTATGCGTCATCCTCCTCGACGCCGGCCTCGGTCAGCCGGATGAACTGCGGGTGCAGCGCGAAGGTCGAGTTGGCGTTGTAGGGGTAGGAGTCCTCCCAGGTGTGGGTCATCGTGGTGTCGTTGATCGGCAGGAGTTGGATCACGCGCTGCTGCGTGGCGACGGCCCAGTCTACGAGCAGCTTCAGGTCGAGGAATTCGCCGACTCCGAAACTCTGCTCCGAACGGAGCGAGAAGACGGGGATGGCCGTACCGGCGCTGCGCCAGTGGCGCTCCGGAATGCGGGGCTGCAGGGAGGCCTCGATCAGCCGTTCGCCGTCCGGGGCGACGCCGTTCCAGATGCGGTTGGCACCCTCCTCCCACAGAATGGGGGTGAGGGTTGTGCGGTCGGCGATCAGGAACTTGTATTCGCTTCCCCTCGGGAGGGCCAGGGCGAGTTCCCATTCGGGAAAGCGGGTGTCGTCGAACGGGACGATCCGCTGCCAGTTGTCGAGGCGGTCGGAGGCGATGGCCAGCGTTTCGTCGGGCCACAGTGCCGGAACGGTCATCCGGAAGGTCGCCTGTGCGGCGGTTTTATCTCCCCTGCGGCGCTTTGCGGCCGGCCATGCTGTCCGGCGAGCGAAGATGCCGCGGGTGTAGGCCACCGTGCGGAACGGTGCGTCGGGGCCGATATCCTGCCAGCGGTCGTGGATCCGCAGCGTCCTGCAGTCGGATAACTCCACGGGGCGGAGCGTGTGGGGATACCATTCGGTGCGGACCTGCGCATTGTCGCGTTCGACCGCGTAGCGGTATTCGAGTTGCTCCGCTCCGGAACGCAGCTCGACACTGGCGTGCCAGATGCCGTCGTCGGTGTACCGCATGGCGATTTTCCGTTTCCCGAGCAGCAGGACGAGCTGTTCGCCCCAGCGGGTACGGTATTCGATGTCGAAATAGAGTTTCATAGGTTGGTCGGTCTCTGTCGATTGGATTTGGTTCTGTCTACACAAAAATAGAAAATTTACGGAGAAGCTGGAATCTACTTTCACTTTTTTTCTTTGGAAAGGGGATTGCCCCCTGTTGCGGATAGGGGCAGGAGGCCATTGTCCCTATGGCAGAAGATCCGGAACAGCCGGGTCCCTGTCTTTCAAAGACCGGGTGCACGTCTCTTCTGCGGGCCTGTATTGGACAAAAAAGTTCATATTGTACTATTTTTGGACCTAAAAAATTTGGTTTTATGGGAATAATTTTTTTAACTTTGTAATATGACGGATCCTGTAGGGTCCATTCAGTTTCATATGGAAAGAGATTATGGTTTTTATGCTGCGAAGCCGATGACCGGATTCCTCCGTCGTCGGTCCCGTCGCGTGCCGGCCACGACTCTTCCCTATGTAAAGAGGGCATCAAAAAATTTCCCCCCCCCCCCTTGCCGGATCGGTTGATGGCCGGTCGCGGGCGCATGAGCGGCGATTCAATTCTCTTTCGCCCTCCTTTATCTCTTCGGAATCCCATTCTGTGTCACATGCTTGCATCTCGATACCGGGCATGCGTTCCTGCGGCTTTGCCCTCGGAGCCGTCGATTCTTCCTTTGAATCCGGAGACAGGATCCGTGTCAGCTCTGAGTTGCTGACGCTGGTTTTCTCTTCTTCCCTTTTATGCCGCGAAATGTGCATGAAAGGAGCCGCAATGATTCGGCGGAGAAGAGAAACATGGACGGAATAGATCCCGGCCGGGGCCTGTTTCATTTTGTTTTCGGGGATCCGCTACCTCTTGAAAAAGGGAGGTCCTTGAACTTTTTACCCTGTTCCCTTATTTTTTAACCCTTTAAATTCCTGCCTATGGTAAAGAATTTACTCTTATCGTTACTGGCGGTTTTTTGTTTGATGACAGCCTCGGCCCAAACGCAGACGGTCAAGGGTCTGGTCATCGATGAGACCGGAACACCGATCGTCGGTGCTACCGTAGTTGTCAAGGATCGCCCGACAATTGGTACTTCCACCAGTGTCAAAGGAGAGTTCGAGCTTTCGGGAGTGCCCCAGACGGGAAAACTCCAGATCTCTTATGTGGGTTACAAGACCCAGGATGTCGATGTCGCAGCCAATATTCGGGTGCAGCTTGAACCCGATGCGCAGAATGTCGAGGCGGTCGTGGTAACGGGTATGACGCAGATGGACAAGCGTCTGTTTACGGGAGCCGCCGACCAGCTGGTCGCCGACGACGTGAAACTGGCCGGTATGGCCGACATCAGCCGCGGTCTGGAGGGGCGTTCGGCCGGAGTGTCGGTGCAGAACGTCTCCGGTACGTTCGGTACCGCCCCCAAGATCCGTGTCCGCGGAGCCACGTCGATCTACGGCAGCTCCAAGCCGTTGTGGGTCGTGGACGGTGTCATCATGGAGGATATCGTCGATATCGATGCCGATGCCCTCTCGTCGGGTGACGCCACGACGCTGATCGCTTCGGCCATTGCCGGACTCAACGCGGAAGACATCGAAAGTTTCAACATCCTCAAGGACGGATCGGCAACCTCGATATACGGAGCACGAGCCATGGCCGGTGTGATCGTCATCACGACCAAGCGGGGCCGTGCCGGCGTGAGCTCCATCAATTATACGGGTGAATTCACCTACCGCATGATTCCCTCCTACCGGGATTTCAACATCATGAATTCGCAGGACCAGATGTCGGTCTACATGGACATGCAGAAGAAGGGCTGGCTCAACCTGGCCGAGACGATCACCGACTCGGAGAGCGGCGTGTTCGGGCGCATGTACCAGATGATCGCTGCCGGACAGCTGGGCAACGACGATGCCAGCCGCGCCGGCTACCTGCGGGCTGCCGAGTACCGGAATACCAACTGGTTCAAGGAGCTGTTCAACAACAACGTCATGCATACCCATTCGGTCAGCCTTACCTCGGGTACGGAGAAATCCTCGTATTATGCATCGCTGAGTGCCATGATGGATCCCGGATGGACGAAAACCAGCAAGGTGGAGCGCTATACGGCGAACATCAATGCGACGTTCAATATCTTCAAGAACCTGTCGCTGAACCTGATCTCGAACGGATCCTACCGCAAGCAGAAGGCTCCCGGAACCCTCTCCTCGGCGACCAACTACGTGACGGGCGAGGTCAAGCGCGAATTCGACATCAACCCCTACTCCTATGCGCTCAACACGTCGCGCACGCTCGATCCCAAGGAGTTCTATACGCGCAATTACGCCCCGTTCAACATCCTGCACGAACTCGACAACAACTACATCGACCTGTCGGTAGTCGAGACCAAGTTCCAGGGAGAGTTGAAATGGTCGCCCGTGGCGGGTCTGGATCTGGCCGTTCTGGGTGCCGTGAAGTATCAGGCCTCCGTTCAGGAGCACAACATCACGGAGGCGTCGAATCAGGCGATCGCCTATCGGACCATCGAGCCGACGACCGTCCGGGACAGCAACCCGTATCTGTATACGGATCCGGACAATCCTTATGCCGTACCGGTTTCGGTCCTGCCGCGCGGCGGTATCTTCGAACGGACCGACAACGAGATGATGTCGTACGATTTCCGCGTTTCGGCCACCTACAACAAGACCTTCGCCGGAAAGCACATCGTGAACCTCTACGGCGGTATGTCGGTGAACAAGATCGACCGCCACAACACGTGGTTCCGCGGCTGGGGTCTCCAGTACAGCAACGGCATGGAGCCCTACTACGATTATCTGGCCTTCAAGCAGGGTACCGAGAACCTCAGCAACTACTATACGATCGGCGATACGTTCTACCGCGAGGTGGCCTTCTTCTTCAACGGAACGTACTCCTACAAGGGCCGTTATACGATCAACGGCACCTACCGCTACGAGGGTACCAACAAGATGGGCCGAAGCCGCCGGGCTCGCTGGCTTCCGACGTGGAACATCTCCGGTGCGTGGAACGTTCATGAGGAGAGCTTTTTCGACAAGATCCGTCCGGCAATGTCCCACTTGTCGCTCAAGGCATCCTATTCGCTTACGGCCGACCGCGGTCCGTCGTATGTCACCAATTCACTGGCCGTCATCGAGTCGGTGACTCCGTGGCGCCCGACCAGCGGCGACGGCGAACCTGCCCTCGAGGTGACCAGTCTCGAGAATGCGCAGCTGACCTATGAGAAGAAGCACGAGCTGAACCTCGGTCTTGATGCCGGATTCGTGAACAACCGGATCAATCTGGCCTTCGACTGGTACAAACGAAACAATTTCGACCTGATCGGCATCGTGACGACGCAGGGTATCGGCGGTGAGGTCTCCAAGTACGGCAACGTGGCCGAGATGAAATCGAACGGTGTCGAAATCAGCCTCTCGACCAAGAACATCCAGACGAAGAACTTCAGCTGGACGACCAACTTCATCTATTCGCACATCCACAACGAGGTGACCAAGCTGGAGACCTCGACCCGGGCCATGACGCTGGTTTCGGGAACCGGATTCACAATGGAGGGCTATCCGGCCCGTTCGCTCTTCTCGTTCCAGTATGCCGGGTTGAGCGAGACCGGTCTGCCGCAGGTGGTCAATACCGAGGGCGAGGTGAGCTCCGATTCGTTCAACTTCCAGGACAGTGACGAGAAGAACCTGCGGACGAATCTGGTCTACTCGGGACCGGTCGATCCGACGGATCTCGGAAGCTTCGGCAATACGTTCCAGTACAAGGGATGGCGGCTGAATGTCTTCATGACCTATTCGTTCGGCAATGTGGTCCGGCTCAACCCCGTATTCGACGGGTACTATTCGGACCTGGACGCCATGCCCCGCGAGTTCAAGAACCGCTGGATGGTGGCCGGTGACGAGGCGATAACGAATGTCCCGGCAATCGCATCGAAGCGGCAGCTGCAGCAGAACTCCTCGCTCAAGTATGGCTACAGCGCCTACAACTATTCGACGGCCCGCATCGCCAAGGGCGATTTCATCCGCATGAAGGAGATCTCGCTGTCGTATGACTTCCCGAAGCGGCTCATCTCGAAATTGAGACTTTCGTCGCTGTCGCTCAAACTGCAGGCAACGAACCTGTTCCTGATCTATGCGGACAAGAAGCTCAACGGTCAGGACCCGGAGTTCTACAACACCGGCGGTGTCGCAGCTCCTGTTCCCCGCCAGTTCACATTGACGGTTCGAATCGGTTTGTAATTAAAATTGAAAGGATATGAAACGAAATATCATCTGTTTTCTGAGCAGTTTGGCCTTCGCCCTGGCTTTGGTGTCCTGCGGCGATTTCCTCGACAAGAATCCCGACCTGCGCACGACGTTGGATTCGGAAGAGAAGATTGCCAACATCCTGGTCTCGGCCTACGTGAGCGGATCCGGCAGCTATCAGATCGTGGCCGAACTGTCATCGGACAACGTCTGCGATCGGGGCATTACCAAGAACTACAGTCAGTTCTACGAGGATGTCTACGAGTGGGCGGAGAATGTGACTACCGGTAACGACTCTCCGCGAAACATCTGGAGTGCCAACTATGGTTGCATCGCCAATGCCAATCAGGCCCTTTCGGCCATCGAGGAGATGGGCGGAGCCACGACGGCGGCTCTGAAGGCCAGCAAGGGCGAAGCCCTGCTGTGCCGGGCCTACTCGCACTTTGTGCTGGCCAACCTCTTCTGCATGCCCTACAATCCGGCTACGGCCGACAACTATCTGGGCATCCCCTATATGGATCATGCCGAAACCGACCTCAACCCCCGCTATGACCGGGGTACGCTCAAGGAGGTCTACGAAATGATCGGAAAGGACATCGAGGAGGGTATCCCCCTGATCGATGACACCTCCTATGCCGTGCCGAAGTATCACTTCAACTACAAGGCCGCATGCTGCTTTGCTTCGCGTTATTACCTCTTCATCCAGGACTGGGACAATGCGATCAAGTATGCGACGGAGGCGCTGACCTCGAATCCGACCTCGCTCCTGCGGGATTACGATGCCATTGCGGCGATTCCGAATGGCACAAGTCGCCATCAGGCATACGTACAGTCGTCGAGCTCGGCCAATTTCCTCGTTCAGGCGGCTACTTCGAGCGCCGGAACGGTGTTCGGATGGTACACGACGGCCGGTCGCTATGCACACGGTAAACTGCAGGGTACCTATGAAACCGTACAGCCCAAGTATGGCGGTCCCTGGGGCAACAGTGTCTATTTCAAGGCCGGTCATGCGGTGCTTGCATCGTCCGGGAAGTACATCCTGCCGCGTATCTGGTATACGTTCCAGTATACGGATCCGGTTGCAGGAACCGGTTATTCGAAGGCCGTGTCCGTTCTGTTCTGTATGGAAGAGGCGCTCCTGAACCGTGCCGAGGCCTATGTCATGAAGATGCAGGAGGATCCTTCGGCTCTGGACAGTGCACTGGCCGACATGAACATGTATGCCTCCAATCTCTTCTCGTCGGGATTCACGCCCATGACCGAGGAGTCGATCAAGAAGTGGGCGACGGAGACCTATCCGAACTATTCGGAACTCTACGTGGGCAAGACCTCGGAGACAAGTCCGCAGACGCTCAATCCGAAAAAGAAACTCTTCGCTCCTCCGTACAATGCGCTGGAGAAGGGCGGCACGCAGGAGAGCATGCTCCAGGCTCTGTTGTTCATGCGCCGTTACCAGTTCCTGCACGAGGGCATGCGCTGGTTCGATACGCGCCGCTTCGGCATAACGGTCTACCGGTATACGCTCGACGAGGACGATGAAACCGTGCTCCAGATTACCGATCAGATCAGTGACGAGGACGGAACGCCCGATCCCCGCCGCGCCCTGCAGCTCCCGTCCGACGTCATTGCGGCCGGTCTGACCCCCAACCCGAGAAATTAAAAACGAATGCATATGAAAAGATATCTGATCATCCTGTTGCTCCCCGTCGTATCGCTCTTCTTTTCCGCCTGTTCGGACGACGATGAGCTGAGTTCCACCAGCGTGGTCCGGGAGGCAACTACCGAAGAGAATGATTTCGACCGTTGGCTCACGCGCAACTATGTGGAGCCATACAACATCCTGTTCAAGTATCGGTTCGAGGATATCGAGTCGAGCATGGACTATTACCTCACGCCGGCCAGCTACGAACAGTCCGTCGCCATGGCCAAGCTGGTGCTCCACATGTGTCTGGAGGCTTACAACGAGATTACGGGCGATACGGAGTTCATCAAGGCCTATTTCCCGAAGATCCTCTATCTGGTCGGGTCGTATGCCTACAAGACCAACGGATCGCTGGTGCTCGGAACGGCCGAGGCGGGGGCCAAGATCACGCTGTACAACGTCGATGGGTTGGTGCCCACGGCCGTCAATGCGAAGACCTCCTATTTCAAGACGCTCCACCATGAGTTCGGACACATTCTCAATCAGACGAAGCCCTATTCGACCGATTTTGCAGAGATCTCCGGCCCGGACTATGTGCAGGACCAGTGCTTCGAGATCTATACGTCCGATGAGATGGCACTCAAGGACGGATTCATTTCGCCCTATGCCTCGAAAGCAGACAGCGAGGATTTCGTCGAGTTGATTTCGCTCTATGTCAATCGTTCGGCCGAGGAGTGGGAGGAGATGCTGACGACGGCCGGAAGCAGCGGCCGGGAGAAGATCGAGGCCAAATTCGAGATCGTCTACAACTACATGAAGAATAGCTGGTCGATCGATCTCAACGAGTTGCGCGATATCGTACTGCGTCGTGCCTCCGAGGCTCCCTACCTCGATTTCGAGTCGCTCGACTGACCCGGTTAATTGAATGGTTTCAGAACAAACGATCAACGCATATGAAAAGAACAACGATCATATCATTTCTGGCGCTTCCCCTGCTGTGCACCTCGTGCCTGTTCGACGAAGAGGACTTGTTCGACAAGACTGCTTCGGAACGTATCGAGGCGGCCAAGATTGAGGCGAAAGCGGCTCTCGAGAGCGCCCCGAACGGGTGGCATGTCCGTTATTTCCCTTCGGCAACGCAGGAGTTCGGAGGCTACAACGTGTTCTTCAAATTCGCCGACGGACAGGTTACCGTTGCGTCCGAGACCGAAAGCGATCCTTCGACAGCCGAGACGAGCCTCTATTCGCTCGGCGAGGACCTGGGCGTGACGCTCAATTTTGATACGAAAAACTCGGTGATCAACTATTTCGTGCATCCGCGCAATCCCGACGGCCTGGGTTCCACCTACAAGGGAATGGAGGGAGACTACAAGTTCATGGTGATGGAGACCTCGCCGGAACGGATCCGTCTGCGCGGTATCATCTCGGGAAACTCGTACATTCTGACTCCCATGGCTTCGGATGCCGACTGGGCCACCGAAGTGGAGACCTATCAGAACTGTGCCGAGGACATGGAGTTCAACTCCTATTCCTGTGTGGTGAACGGCAAGACCTATTCCACGGTGCGCACGAACCGCCGGCTGACGATCCGGATTGACGACCAGAATACGGTCTACGCCCCGTTTATCTACACCAAGACGGGAATCAGTTTCTACGAACCGATTACGATCGACGGTGTGACGGCGCAGGATTTCAACTTTGTGGATGAATACTATTTTGTCGAGGCAAACGGTGCCGATTTCAAGATCATGACTCCGGAGCCGATCCGCTCCGACATTACATTCGATGTGGCGGTTCCCGAGGAGGCGAAGACCTACAAGAGCGCGGCCGTCGAGGTCAAGCCGTCGAACGACACCGAATACTACTACATCGGGACCATGCTGCGCTCCGAGTACGAGACCTACCGGGAGAAGAAACTGCTCCAGGAGTTGGTCGGTGCGCTCAACAGCCAGATCGGATCGGGCGACGACGTGAACGAGTTCGCGAAGAAGATGCTTTATCAGGGCGATGGCTCCTACACGCTCAACTATCCGAGCTTCTACGACGAATATGTGGCGATTGTCTTCGGTTGCGCCGTATCCGAGGGTTCGATCCTCTCCACGACGTCGGTGACTGCGGTTCCCTTCTCGGTCGATGCGTCGTTGCTGCCTGAAAACACCAATGATCTGTACAAACGCTGGCTGGGCAAATGGGCCGTTACGAGTACGTCGTCCGAGACGAGCGGGACATCCTATACGTTCTACATCACGATCAAGCCCAATGCCATCAATTCGAGTTTCAAGATCAACGGATGGGGATATACGGTATATGCCAATCTGGTGGATATTGCCGCTACCTATTCCGGAGGCAACCTGCGGGTGACCGGGAATCAGGCGGATCTCTATACGACCTCTACCGGAACGATTTATCTGGCCAACCGATATGTCGATCGGGATACCGGCAGCGATTATGGAATTGTCAATTCGACCAATGCCTCCAACCTGGTGGCGACATACAGCGAGGATGAACCGGGCAAGGCGACCATGGTCGGACGTAACGGCTCGCTGACCAGCGGGGTGAACTTCACCATCACCTGCCTGGAACTCTATGAACGCAGGACCGGCTCCACCTCATATTACTACCTGCCGATTGCGGAGGGTTACACCTCTTTGGACTACTTCGTCGGACCCTATACCATGGTGCAGCTTGTGGATGCCGAGGGCAACGAACTCTCGCCGGCGGCTTCGGCAGCGACGAAGCAGCAGGTACCCTTCTTCCCGGCTTCGGCGATCGGGATCTCCGGATCGGAGCAGTGCAAGGCTGTCGAGTAGACGACTCTCTGGAAAACAAAGGGTGGATCCGCATGCAGGATCCACCCTTTGTTTTGTGGCTTTTCGACACGGTTCCCGGAAGACCTGGCCGATATGGCAAGAGGATCCATCTATCGTTGGGACGACGGTTTGCCGACGACTCGAATAACGGCCGTTCTGCGGAGAGTCGGGGACGCCGCGATGCGATGGCCGGCTTGTGACAAGCGGGCGAATCCAAGGATTCGCCCGCTGCAGTCGCCTTGTGCGGATAAAGGGACTCGAACCCCCACGCCGTAAGGCATCAGATCCTAAGTCTGACGTGGCTACCAATTACACCATATCCGCATCGGTTCGACAAAGATATGGAAAAATTCAGAAAACACAACCGAGTCAGGGGATTATTCGGCTTTTTTGCATACATTTGTATGTCATTTTTTAAGATATGCCGCAACAGATTACCCTCGTTCTGACCCCCAGACAGGCTGCCGAGCCGGAAACCTATACGGCCTTTGCCGCCCGTCGCCTGGGGATCAAGGATACCGACATCGCCCTCGCCCGGGTCGTGAAACGATCGATCGATGCCCGCCAGCGGCAGGGGTAAACCTGACACTCGAGGTTTTCGTCGATCGGGAGCCGCTGCCCGCTCCCGTCCATTTCGACTATCCCAATGTCGAGGGACGCACCGAAGTGGTGATTGTCGGGTCCGGTCCTGCCGGCCTGTTTGCGGCGTTGCGGCTCATCGAACTGGGACTGCGTCCCGTTATCCTCGAACGGGGCCGTGACGTCTCGTCGCGCAAGCGCGACATTGCGCTGATCAACCGCAACGAACGCATCGATCCCGACTCGAACTACGCTTTCGGCGAGGGCGGGGCCGGGACCTTCTCCGACGGAAAACTTTTCACGCGCAGCAAGAAGCGCGGCGATTATAATAAGGCGCTGCAGACGCTGGTCTTCCACGGCGCCACCCCCGAGATCCTCTACGAGGCCCATCCGCACATCGGGACCGACAAGTTGCCCTACATCATCCGCAACATCCGGCAGACGATCATCGATGCCGGCGGTGTCTTCTGTTTCGGCCGGCGGGTCACGGACCTGATCCTGCGCGACGGACGCATCCGGGGCGTATGCTGCGGCGACGAGCGGATCGAAGGCGCCGCGGTCGTGTTGGCCACGGGCCATTCGGCTCACGACATCTATGAACTGCTCCATGCCCGGGGTGTCCGCCTCGAGGCCAAGCCTTTCGCCATGGGGGTGCGTATCGAACACCCGCAGGCGCTCATCGACTCGATTCAGTACCACTGCCCGACGCGCGGAGAGTATCTGCCGGCGGCATCCTATTCGCTGGTGAGTCAGGAGCAGGGCCGCGGCGTTTACTCGTTCTGCATGTGTCCGGGCGGATTCATCGTCCCGGCAATGACCGATGCCTCGCAGTCGGTCGTGAACGGCATGTCGCCCAGCGGCCGCACGTCGCCCTTTGCCAATTCGGGCATGGTGACCGAGGTGCGGCTGTCGGATTTCGCCCACCTCCGTTCGGAGTGGGGCGAGCTGGCCGGGTTGAAGTTCCAGCAGCTTTTCGAGCAGGCCGCCCGCCGCGAGGGCGGAGCGCATCAGATCGCACCCGCACAACGGGTCTCGGATTTCGTCTCCGGGCGCAGCAGCACAACGCTGCCGGCGACCTCCTACATTCCGGGCATTGTGCCGTCGCGTCTCGACCGCTGGATGCCGGAGTTCATTGCGCAGAGCCTGCGGCAGGGCATAGCGACCTTCGGACGGCGGATGCACGGTTATGTGACCGACCAGGCAGTGGTCGTGGGTGTTGAGTCGCGAACCTCGACGCCGGTGCGTATCCCGCGCGATCCGGTGACGCTGATGCACCCCGAAACCTCCGGCCTGTTCCCGGCCGGTGAGGGGGCCGGATATGCGGGTGGAATCATTTCGGCGGCACTCGACGGCGAGCGCATCGCAGAGGCCGTGAAAAACTATATCGGGTCATGAAACAGCCAGACAATTGCCCGGAGATCTCGGTGATCATTCCGGTCTATAATTTGGAAAACTATCTGGTGCCCTGCCTGGAATCGGTGGTTGCACAAAGCTACCGCGATTTCGAGGCGATCGTGGTCAATGACGGCTCACGGGACGCCTCGGGTTCCATTGCGGAGTCGTTCGCCGCGCAGGATCCGCGCATCCGTGTGATCACCACGCCGAATCAGGGCGTTGCCCGGGCCCGGGAGACCGGGCTGAAGGCGGCGCGCGGCCGCTGGATCTGTTTCCTGGACGGTGACGACCGTTGGGAACCGGACATCCTCAAGGAGCTGGTCGCAGCTGCCGGGCAGGGTGACGGCTGCGACATCGTGTGCTGCGACTTCAAGCGTGTGCGGGATTCTTACGAGTTCCCCGTGCGGGAGCGCCGTTCGGAGGAGCTCTCCGGCTTCGGATATATGGAGGCGACGTTGAGCCACTCGATATCCGTATGTCTTTGGGCGAAGCTTTACCGGCGAACGTTGTTCGACGACAGCCTGCGCCACCATCCGCTGCCGTTGGGTGAGGATGAACTGCTCAACATGCAGATCGGCATGCGTCAGCCCCGTGTCCGGTTTGTGGATTATGTGGGTTATGGTTACGTCCAGCGGGCCGGGTCGGCCAATCGGCGCAATGTCGATGTGGACTATTGTGCCCGGTTTGCCGAGGCGGTCGATTCGGAGTTGGCTCGCTGTCCGGGGCTTCCTGCCGCGCAGCTCGTCTTTTTCCGCCTGCTGAGCCGGGTGCGCTGGTATCTGGTTTGCATCCGCAAGAGCCGCAATCCGTGGTGCGGGGATTCGGAGTATGCCCGTTGGATTCACCGCGAGGTTCGCGGCCGGGGAGCTGACCTGCGCCGCTACTATTCGCGCTGCGATCTGTTCCTGCTGTCGCTGGACCGCTGGCGCTGGCTGCGGCCCCTGGCGGTCGGATGTGCGACCGTGCAGCGTTGGGCGAGTAGCCTGATCCGGCGAGTATCCTATTGATTCAAGCGTTTTTATTGTTATGAGCAGATATTTGCTGTTTGTTTCTTTACCCTATGCTTATTCCATTCTGCGCCCTTTGCAACAAGAGATCAGAAAACGAGGGGGTGTGGTTGTCTGGTTTGTTGAAACAGGCTGCCCCGATGCGCTTTTGCCAGATGAAAAACGGCTGAAAACAGTGCAGGAAGTTATCGATTTTGCACCATTGGCAGTATTCTCTCCAAGTAATTACATTCCAGACTTTTTTCCGGGAATTAAAGTTCAACTGTTTCATGGCTATCCGATTAACAAACGGAATGAACGGCGGGATGATCATTTTACGATTAGAGGCTGGTTTGACATATATTGCACTCAAGGCCCGAGTAGTACGCCAATGTTCAAGGAATTGGAAAGTAAATATGGCTTTTTCAGGGTTTATGAAACGGGATGGCCGAAGGCAGATCTCTATTTTGCGGAGTCCAGCAGTGCTCGGACCGTCCGGCCGACAGTACTCTATTCCTCTACTTTCACAAAGGCTTTAACTTCAGCTCCAATATTGGTCGAAGAGGTAGAGCAATTGGTCGCTACTCGGAAGTGGAACTGGATTTTTATGTTCCATCCTAAACTGTCGGATCCCGAAGTGCTGGGAAGGTATCGGCAAATTGCCGATAAGTATTCAAATGCTTCCTTTCTGGGAAATACTTTTGATGCAGGAGCAATGAATCAGTCTGATGTGATGTTGTGCGATAGTTCGTCGATTATTCTGGAGTTCATGTTCCTCAACAAGCCGGTTGTTACGTTCCGCAATTCGCATCCGGGTCCTTATCTGCTCGATGTCCGGGAACCGCAGGAGGTGGGTCCGGCCATTGAGCGGGCCTTGACCCGTCCGGACGGCCTGATGCGCGAAATTCACGATTATACGATGTTTCACGAGCCGCATCGCGACGGCCGTTGTGCGGCGCGGGTGCTCGATGCCGTGGATGACTTCCTCGAGCGCGGGCATGTCGGTTTGAAGCGCAAGCCGCTCAATCTGGTGCGGCGATGGAAGATGCGGCGCAAGTATCATTACTGGCCGCTTCTCGAACGGCTTTTTTCGAAATAGCGACAAGCGCGGCAACCTTGCTGGTTGCCGCGCTTGTTTTGTCGTGTTCACCGGACCGAAGCCTGAGTGCCTGTCGGCAGGATGATGGGCGGATAGGTGTAGGTGTAGGGCAGGTGGCTGTCAAGCCCGAACCGGCATCGCGTGCGGTGCTCGCGGATACTTTCCAGATACCGCTGCTCGTTTGTCGGGCAGTTCTCGCGGGAGCGTTGTTCGTGGTAGAGGTGGAACGCGACCCCGCGGAACTTCATGATGCGCTGCCGCACCCCACTGTTGTCGAGCCGCAGCCCCAGTTCGGTGTCCTCGTAGCCCCATCCCTCGAACGATTCGTCGTAGCCGTTTACCCGGATGGCGTCTTCGCGCCACAGGGCCATGTTGCAGCTGCGCGGTGATTTGCTCCCGGCGATCATGCGGTAGATGATGGCCATGAACGGAATGCGCATGACGTTGTTGCTGCACCGGACTCCCTTGGTCAGGGCGGAGAGCGACGTGATGGCTCCGCTGAGGACCTGACGGGTGAGGGCTTCGGTGATGATGCCGCGTGACCCCGAAACGTAATATCCCGGTTTGGCAAAGAGGATGTGGTCCTGTACGAAGTGGCGTTCCAGGATCAGGTCACCGTCGATCTGGATGATGTAGTCGCACGTGCTGGCGGCAATGGCCTTGTTGCGGATCGTGGCGACGCGAAACCCCCGGTCCTCGTGCCAGATGTGGCGTACCGGAACGGGCGAGATCCGTTCGAAATGCCTTACGACGTCGCGCGTAGCCATGCCCGAGCCGTCGTCGGCGATGAGAATTTCGTCGGGCAGGATGGTCTGCTGCATCACGCTGTCGAGACACAGGTAGAGGGCGCGGGGCCAATTGTAGGTGGAAACAAGCAGGGATACGGTCATCGTACAAGAAAATTGATGGGGTGTTCGAGACGGTATGGGTCGGTTACTCTTGTTGCAGGTCGCGTTTTTGTCCGGCTCTATTGACGTATGCGTGGTTTAAACTCATTTCGCAAATGTAGTGTTTTATCCATATCCGTCAAATTTTTTTCATACTATGATAACAAGCCTTCGGTGCAAATACTGCATCTGAGGCTGTAGAAAAATTCATACCGAGATCCATCTGAAATGATAATGCGCAGATTATCAGTAATATGCATGCTTGTAGTTGGCGGGTATATTAAAAAATATCAAAAAATATCAAAAAAAATTAATAAAAACTTGCGCGGTTCGATTTTTCCCCTTATCTTTGCAGCGAAGTTTTAAGGTTCATTTAGGTTAGTAGTTTTAGGTTGGTGAGGAAACTGTGGATGACGGACCGAGGTCCCGATTCTGAGTTTCCTTTTTTTGTCTTTAGTCCGACTGCAGGATCGGAACTTGCGGCCGGACTTTTTTGTTGGGTGTATTGCGGCCTTTCGAACCCCATGCTTCGATTGTTTGGCCTTTGAACGTGTTCTTGTAGCGTTTTTTTGCCTGTTGGCCTCCTTGAAGTGAGTCGGTTTTGTTTGTTGTTGATTATCAATATATTGAACCGGTTAAAATAAGCTTTGCATGATCTCCCAATGTTACCAAATTGTTAAACTTATTTAATATATTCATAAAATATTTGCATAATACAAAAAACGCCCTTATCTTTGCAGTGAAGTTTTAAGGTTCATTTAGGTTAGTAGTTTTAGGTTGGTTGAGGAAATCGGCAGGTTGCAGCGGAACGGTCCGTTGCTAAGACCCGAGGACGGTGCTCGTCCGAACGGTCGAATACCTCCGATTAAACCTCGTTTTTGGAGGGGGTGGTTCCCCGCCAAAAAAAGGTCCCAGTCGTGAAGACTCGGACCTTTTTTCTTTTTGCGCTGCTCCTTTTGCTGTCTATATACTTTTTCGCGATTTCGCGGAATTGCCGGGTGATGGATTCTGTCAGTTGGACGAAAGCCTTCTGTTGTCGGCTACGGTTGTTGGCCTGCATGTCTGCGGCTCCGGCCGGTGGCTTCACCCGTGATGAGTCGGAGGCTGGCGGAAATGTGCGGCTTCAAAGGGCCGACAGCTCCTCGCGGGTAAGCGTCACCTCGATGCCGCCCAGCGCATAGCATCCGATCTCGTAGGGGTTGTAGAAGAAGGTGATGCCGCGGTCGTCGATCAGGAAGTTTTCCGTGGCTCCGATATACTCGGGGAAGAAGCCGAGTTCCGACAATTCGTCGTCGGTCGTCACGTGGTAGGTTTCGCAGATCTTTTTACGGATTACTTCGTCGAGCCGTTCGGCCTGGGATTCGGTGAACAGGTCTCCCGTAGTGATCTCCAGACCGCTCTTGAGTGAATAGGTGTGGTATTCGATCCCGTAGATGCCGTGCGCGCCGCCCGTGTAGCTTGAGCGCGTGATGACATAGGTGGCCAGCGTGTCGGAAGCGTGTCCCTCGGATTCGATTGAGATTTCGTAGGTCTGGGTCGGCTGAACGTCGGCAAGCAGGGTCGTGTCTATTTCGCGGATGGCCAGTTCGGCGGCCTGTGCGGCGTTCCCTTCAAATGCCTCGACCTGGAAGAAGTAGCCGATGTTGGCCGTTTCGATGGCCTGGAGGGCTGCAGACTCGGACGTGTTGCGGATCGTCGCGAAGCGGTATTCGATGCGGCAGTCGGCGCCCCGGCGTTCGAGCAGGGTGTCGATGGCGAGCTGTTCGAATTCGGGTTGCACGGGGCGGTGCGAGCGGCATCCGATCTGGAGCAGGGCAAGTGCCGGGAGCAGCAGGATGAGGGGTTTTTTCATGGCAATGCGGCATTTTGATTTGTTTAAAGGTAGCCAAAAAACGGGTTTTTGCGGCGAAAATGAAAAAAAAATGCAGATTTTCGCGAAAAATTTTGGAGATTCAAAAGAAGGCGCTATCTTTGCAGCACGAAAATAAACCGGTGGATTCATCTAAGGGTTAGGATACATGCCTCTCACGCATGACATAGGGGTTCGAATCCCCTATCCACTACCAGAAAACGGCGATTCTGCAACAGTAGAGTTGCCGTTTGTCTTTTCTCTTTTGTCGGTGCACTCCGTTGCCGATGCCTTCCTGCGAGGGTCGGGGCCCTCCGCACGCTGATCTCTTTCGGGATTCATTCTCCGGTTTACTTGACTGCCGGCGTCTCCGTTCCGTTGTGCGCGATCGGTTCCTTAGCGGTCTTCGGTTGGTGCGATGCGGTGCCGATGCGGATGGTGCGGAGAGGGGTTGGTTCGCAGAAAATGCCTTTCGGCGGGGAAAAACGGCCGGCTCGTTGAATGGATTTGCCGGCAAAGGGGCGCATTTCTACTTTTGCCATCGGAACGAATTCCTGTTAAATGATGGAAACTATGAAAAAGTGGATGAAGATTGTGGCATTCTTTGCCGCAGTCGTTGCCCTCTCGGCGGGGTGCAGCGACAAGAAGGAGTCGGACGGCAAGCCGGGCAGTGCCCCGGTAATCACGCTTGAAGGCGGGGATATCTCCCGGCCGCAGGAGATCGTGCAGGACATGACGGCTCGGATCCTGATTTCGGCGCCGGAGCGGATCCGGGATTTTACCGTGAAGATTGACTCGCCGGCGCTGACCGACGAGCTGCTCGGTGCGCTGCACCTCTCTACGACGCTCGATATGGCCAACCCGTCGGAAGAGGCAGCGGCGGCCTTCGCCTCGCTCGGGTTGAAGTGCGGGGCCGAAGTGAAGGGACAGACCTCCGTGCCGTTTGACATCTCGGCTCTTGTGCCGATGATTGCGATGATCTGCAAGGAGGATTCGGACCACAGGTTTACCCTTTCGGTGACCGACGAGTTGGGGCGGCAGACGGTGCAGCCCGTGACATTCCACCTTTCGGTGGCGGCGGAATAGAGGAGCGGCCTTGTGGCCGGTGTGGCGGTCGGTGTGTGCCGGGAGTGTGTTGCTGGAACGTGTCCGTCCCATCGGTTGCAGGGCCGCTCCCTTGTTTTTGAGAGGCGCTGAAGAATGGCGGCGGCCGTCTCCGAAGGGAGGCGGCCGCCGCGGCGTTGGTTAGTTAAAGGTTAAAGGTTGGTGGGATGTCTATTTGTCGAATTTGCCCTTGAACTTTTCCAATTGGCGTTTCAGGGCGTCGATCGCCTCGTCCACCGACTCCTCGAAGGCTTTCGACTGGTGGCAGGCCACCAGGTCCTCGCCGGGCATGTGCAGTGTGATGGTTGCGATCTTGTTTCCTTTTTCGTGGTCCTTATCGAGTTTCAGAATGACGTCTGCGCTCGTCGCGCGCTCCGCGAAGCGGTCAAGCTTGGTCATCTTGGCGTTCACGAATTCGACCAGTTTCTTGTCGGCGTCGAATTTCACGGATTGAATCTGTACGTTCATAGCCTTACGGTTTAATAAGTTAATTACTTCCCTCCCTTTTCACGGGGATGGGCCTTCGCATATACCTCCCGGAGCCGGGCGATGCTGTTGTGCGTGTAGACCTGTGTGGCCTGCAGCGACGCGTGCCCCAGGAGCTCCTGTATCTCGCGCATGTCCGCCCCACCGTTGAGCAGGTGGGTGGCAAACGTGTGCCGCAACACATGGGGGCTTTTCTTGCCCTGCACGCCTCCGCGGCCCAGTTCCCGTTGAACGATGCGGTAAACCGCCGTACGGGATACACGCTCTCCTTTCAAAGTTAAAAATAGCGCTTTTTCTCCGGATTTGCAAATATTTTGCCGTCGAATGAGATCGAGGTAGCGCATAATCTTCTCCCGTACGAACTCCATTACCGGCACGATCCGCTCCTTGTCTCCCTTGCCCCGGATGCGCAGCGTGCGGTAGTCGTCCGAGAAGTCGTCGCAGTCGATGCCGATGAGTTCGGCCAGGCGCAGGCCGCAGGCGTAGAGCATCAGGACGATCAGCGAGTCGCGTTCGCGGAGGGGGTCGTCGCTCTCGGTCTCGCAGTCGCCGACGATGCCCGTCATGCGGCTCTCGGGAACGAAAGCCGGGAGGCGGTGCGGCGTTCTGAGGGCCGGGATCCGGCTCATCACCTCCTTCTCGACGCGGCCCGTGCGGTGCAGCCAGCGGAAGAAACTCCGCAGCGACGACAGTTCGCGGTTCATCGATGCGGCGCCCACGCCGTCCGCCTCCGAGCGGTGGAGGATCCACTCGCGGATGTCGTCGGCCGAGACGCTGCGCGGGTCGAACGTGGCGTCGTCG
>ENA-ORRR01001051-ORRR01001051.1-human-gut-metagenome-genome-assembly--contig:-NODE-1051-length-20363-cov-4.86685_pt1 | contig 20363 bp, 19 predicted proteins | sample MGYA00242182_ERZ509148 | MGnify/ENA primary metagenome ERZ509148 (study PRJEB26280, sample SAMEA2338674) | human gut metagenome | biome: human gut; feature: human-associated habitat; material: faeces... | reverse complement strand
CTCAACATGTCTCTCACCCGCCTTTCGCGCTTTCCAACGTTCTATCGCTGTACGGTAGCCCGAATCCAACGTCTCCTGCAATCAGCCTTTTGGGACCGTTCTTGGATCATTCGGGCAAACAACCTTATTTAGAATAGTCCAACCTTGGGAGTTAACCGACCACGAGCCGGAGATTTCATCGAGAATTCATGTTCACCGCATGCGCCCACGGTGAGTAACGGCCACCGTGGGCTACCGCATGCCACTGCGTATCACTGCATGATGGGCTTCCACAACGGCATGTTCGGGCCGCGCAATTCCTTCGGACCGTTCTCCCAGTCCGTAAGCGCGGCGATGGCCGGGCCTTGGTTGAAGGCGTCGAGCTTCCACTGCCATGTGTCAGGTTCGGCGGGGCCACGGCTTGCATTGACGCTCATCCGCGTCCAGAAGGCGTTGCGCATGGCGCCGAGATTGTTGAGATCATCCGGATCCATGTCGAGCAATACGGCGACGGTGGCCACGATCCATGATCCGTGGCCGACGGCGAGCAGCGTGGTTGGCGCGGAATCGTCGGCATGCTCGGCGATGATGCTTCGGATGGCTTGGGCACCACGCTGGCCGGTATGCTGACGGCTTTCGACGCCATGCTTGGTTTCGCCTCCGGTGTGGACGCGCCATGAATGGTAGTCTTCGGCGTACTGTTCGAGAATCTCCTCACGGGTCATGCCTTCCCATTCGCCGAAGCTGCGTTCGCGCAGACGCGGGTCGAGAGCTATGTCAAGTCCGAGAAGGTCGGCGATGGCGTGGGCGGTCTGTTGGGCGCGGAAAAGGTCTGACGACACGACGAACATGCGTCGGCTTGCGGCCGGTGCCTCGTTGATTTCGTTGAGATCGGCGAAATACGCGCCCTCGTACGCGGGTTGGGCGAGTTCGTCATTATGGTCAGCGAGGTGCGCGACTTTCGCCCAATAGTATGTTCTGGCGAGTTCATAAGCGCTTTGGTCGGCCTGCCACCTGCCGACGATGTCGAGGGGAATGTCGATTTGGCCTTGCAGCCGTCTTGCGAGGTTGTAGGCGGTGCGTCCGTGACGTAGGAACAATACTTCGTCGATCATGCATCTCATTGTAACTGTGGCGTGCGAGCGCGATGATGATTGCCCATACGGTGGTGAGCGCGAACGCTGTGATGGCGAGTGTTCCGTCGGTGAGGCAGCCTGTTTCGGGCGGGCATTCGTCGTGGTTTGGGATGCGTGTTCCTGTGACGAGGAGTCGGTGTGTGTTGATGCCGTATGGGGTGCAGGTCATGAGCGTGGCCTGATCGGCGGTGTTGTCGCGCTTGTTTATCCAAGTGAAATCGTCGGGGGTGATGGTGCGGATGGTTTGCACTTGGTAGGTGAGGGTTTCACCGAGGGTGGTGATGGTGAATTCATCGCCTTCGCGGGCTTGGTCGAGTTTGGTGAACATGAGTTTGTCGGCGAGGCCTCGGTGTGCGGTGATGACGGTGTGGGTTCCTGCTCCCCCGATCGGCAGGGATGTTCCCACCCAGTGTCCGGCGCCGATGGCGAGCGCTTGTTCGCTTGTTCCGTGGCGTATGGGTAGGTTGATTCCGAGTTTTGGGTAGTTGATGGTTGCCATGACGTCGCTGGGTGGGATGACGAGTTGTTGGTTGTATTCGATGGGGTTTTGTGTTGGGGTTTCATGTTTTGTCTGGTTGTCAGTTGAGTTGTCTGCCGGATCATCTGTTTGGGGTTCGGTTCGATTGGCGAGGCGTGCGTTGTAGAGTTTCGCCTGCCGTTTGCTTTCTTGTATTGCCGTGTCTGCGGTGTTGGCGATGGTGGCTGCGTACGCTTTGACGTTGGCTGCTTGTTGGATGTTGTCTTCGGCGCGCATGATCAGGGGGATGCTGATGATGAGTGCCGTTGCGGTGAGCATGGCGGTTCCCACGCACCATCGGATGATGTTGTGTTTTGCCGACGTGCTTTTGTGTCGGGGTTTGCCGTGTGTGGGAACCGTCATGTGTTTCCTATCGTTGGATGCCGGTTAGCGGTCGTCGGCTGATTTGCACATGCGTAGCATTACGATGCCTCCTATGAAGAGGAGCGCTGCGATGCTGAAAAGCATGGTCAATCCTGCCGCGCCGGTCAACGGTATTTCGGTGATGGTGCGGATGTTGGTGACGACCACGGTGTGGCTGTCATCTTTTTTGATGAGGTTGTTGGGATCGGATTTGACGTCGATGCTCCACGTCATGGTGGCGTCGTCAATGTTGACGGTGACGACCGCGCTGGGCAGCATGAGCGACGAGTAGTCTTGGGGCGCTTGTGTTTCGGTGATGGTGTATTCGCCTTTGAGTCCTTGGATTTTGGTTTCTCCGGCTTCGAACGTGGTGGTGGTTGTGGTGTCGCCGCTGGTGGCGAGGCGGTAGTTGCCGTTGCCGAGTGACACGAGTTTCAAAGGTGTTTTGTCGCTGGTACCTTGGGCGATGGTGAATTTCGCGCCGGTGAGCTTTTGGTTTTTGGTGTCGACCTTGCGCAATGCGATTTCGCCAGTGCAGACTTTGACTTCGTTGCCGGGCTGGTTGTTGTGGTCCTGCCATGCGTTGGGGTTGTGGGAGTATTCCAGGTCGATGGAGTTGACGTTGCAGGGGCTTCCGATGACCGCGTTGCCGTTGAGGCGAGCCGTGTAGGTGACGGTGATCGTCGCGCCGACCGGTAGGGCTGCCTTTGATGCGTCCGAGGCGAGGATGTCTCCGTTGATGCCGAACAGCCAGCTGATGGTTTTGCCGTTGACGTTTTCCTTGTAGAACGTGCTTGCTAATGCTTTGCCGCCGACGGTGATTGAAGTGAGCGAACCATAGTCGAGGCCTGTGCCGAGCGTGTCGTTCAACGCAAGATAGTAGTGGTCGTAGCCTGTCCAGTTGGGAATTTTCTGCGTCACGCGGTAGGTCAGATTCTTGCCTATCGCTTCGGATGCGCTGTCTTTCCACGTGCTGCCGACGTTGACTTTTTTATCGGGTGTTTCCACGCTGGATACCTTGTAGATCACCTGTCCGAGCGTCAAGGTCGTGCCACTGGCCGTGCGCAGTTGGCTGATGCCGTTGACCGCGGTGCCGTTCATCATCATGATGGACGCGGTTGTTTTGACGGCGGTTCCGCCGCTTGGCGTGGTTGTTGCCGGCGTACGGTCCACGATGGCGTAGATTCCCGGCACGAGCACGTTGCCGGTCGACATGGTGGTTTTGTCTTGGCTGAGCGTGGCGACCGCCGTTCCCTCCTGTTTGGCGAAGTTGGTTTGTTTGGCAAGGCTATTACAGAAGTTGCGTAGCTTTCCGCTCCACGGATCACTGCGTGAGTCGGTCAGATTCTTCACCACCCACACCATCGGATCGTTTTTGCCGTTGACGGTGAGGTTCGCGTCGGTGGCTCCGGCTGTTTTGGCCGCCGCGGTGATGTCTGACGCCAATGCTGTGTTCGTGGTCAGATCGTAGCCGACAATCGTGTTGTCGTCCACGCTTGCCGCAGTGTATGTGGCGAGTTGGATGGCGTGGAGGTCCTTGCCTTCAAGTCTTTCCCCGTTGCTTGCTTTCACGCTCATGGACTGTTTGGCTTCCAGATCGGCCAATTGTGGAGCAGCTTGGGCCGTGCTCGGCATGGCGAGGGCCGCCATCGCGCCAATGGCGAGGAATGCTGCGCATCGGCGGCGTATGGTGCGTTGTGTCATGGTTCACCTTCTTTGGTTGTTGGTTGTCGCATAGGCGTCTTCGCTTATGCGTGCAGACCAGCATGGCAGAAACCAATATTCGCCCGCCACCTCCGTAAGAAAATCTGTGGATAAGTGGATGAGCGAACACTTATCCACACTTATCCACAGCCCATGCATGCAGCTGCCGTATAGGAATCCATGGTCGAACCACTGCGAACGATATGCTGTAGATTCGCGATCTTCCGTTCCGATAACAGCGAACCGCAGACCGGACATACAGTCCCGTCTGCGGTTCTCCGATATTGTCGTTTCGACTGGTTCAGTATGGAACTGATCAGTCCTTGACGATGGTTTTGCCTGCCGTAGCGCCCGGGGTGAGATCCTGAATTTCCGTGATCTCCAAAACCGGAATGGTCACCGGCTTTTTCGTGCCGCGTTCCTCGGCGACCTTGACCTGCTCGTCATAGATCGCATCGTCGGAATGGAGTACGACGTTGCCGCGGAAACGGTAGCCTTTCTTCTGTTCAAGATTGGCGACTGCGACGACCAGATCGCTGCCGTCAAGCAGGTTACGGTATGTTTGGCCAGCGGTGCGCTCGTGGTAGCCGATATGGCTGCTGTCGATGATGAACGTGCTCATTTTCGGTCCGAGATCAATCTGGCCTTCTTTGCTGATAGTGGCCACCCATGCGAGGTTGCTGTTGAGGAATTCCTTCATCTCATCGGTGAGATCTGCCATGATGCCGTCCTTTCGTTTGCATGCCCATGGAATGCGGACATGCTTTCAGATTACGGCAAGAAACCCCGCAACGCATGTTCGCCCAACGTGAATAACATCACATACGAGTTCCATCTGAAACCGAATTCAGGAAAGATAGCACCTGTTCCGCACTTTGCCGTGAACCGCACCCCGATTGTTGAACTGAAGAAATACAGATTCGATGATCGGAGGTGTGGTTTATTTGGACCATACCCCTATGTTTTTATGAGACACGTTCAGGTATACATTTTGTTGGTTTTTTGGATTTCTGTAGACTTTTGGCATCGCTGCCGTAGGGCTTGAAATCGTTGGAATTCCGCCGGTTTGAGTATGAAAAAAGGTTTCCGAAAATCATCGGAAACCCTATCTGTGGAGCCGAGGGGGAAGCAGTCGAACTCGACGGCTTCCCCTTTAACAAAAGGGGATTCGTCGGTCCAATACTCATCCAGCGAGAACCAGTCCCGCCACGTGATTTCCTGCCTGTCGTCCTCGGAGAACCACATGCTCACGACGAGCTTGTCATCGTACAGATAGACCTTGTCCACGAAATACTCGAAGACCTGGTCTCTAATCTCCGGGTCGTTCACGTCAGCATGCAGGAACCTGTCGAAGTACGCCTGGATGCTGTGCCTGTCCTCGCACAGCGACACGCGGACGTTTTCCGTCCCTATGGCATCGTTCAGGGCGCTCTTCTGCTCCTCGAGCTGCGCGAGACGTTGTGTCACCGTATCGCTGACCACGCCCCTCTCGATGACCTTCACGAGGTTCGCGAGGCTCTTCTCCACTTCCCTGCGCTTCGCCTCCAGCGCCTCGAGATACGCGGTGTCGTCGTGGCTCTTCTCGTAATACTCCGCCGCATCCAGGGCGAGCGCCGTCACGTTCTCCTCGTCGTCGACGATGTTGTGCAGGGCGAACAGCACCATGTCCTCCAAGTCCCGCTTGCGGGCCTTGTGCAGGTGGCACTCCTTCCTGCGCTGGGCGGAGCAATAGTAGTAGTAATACGTCCGCCCGGTCTTGCTCGTACCCGACACGCCCTGCATGGTGCTCCCGCACTCACCGCAATAGAGCTTGCCCGTGAGCCAATAGCGCGGAGCCTCGGCGTCGTCCATGCCGTGCGCCCGCTGCGAACCCTTGCGCTTGTTCTCGGCGAACCGCCTTTGCGCGCGCTCGAAAGTCGCCTCGTCGACAAGGACGGGCATACCTCCCTCGACCGTGATGTCGCCGTGGTGGTACTCGCCGATGTAGGCGCGGTTCTTGAGCATCTTGTTCAGCATGTTCACGCTGAACTTCGCGTTCCTCGGCGTGCGCAGGCCCTGCGCGTTCATCTCCTCGGCAATGGTCTTCAGCGGCTTGCCCGACGCGTATTCCCTAAACGCCCACTGCACGAACGGCGCCGTGTTCGGGTCCGGGATGTACTTCTTCGTGGACCTGTCCACGTCGTAGCCGAACAGCTTGTGGCCGTTGTACAGGGCGTGCTGCGCGTTGTAGTCCATGCCGCGCTGGATGTTCTGCGACAGCTGGCGGCTGTAATACTCCGCCATGGCCTCCATCAGCCCCTCGATGAGGACGCCTTCGGGTCCCTCCGTCGGGATGTGCTCGGCGAGCAGGTGAATCTCGCATCCCGCGTCGCGGATTTTCTTCTTCGCCATCGCCAGAACGTACTTGTCGCGCCCCAGACGGTCGGTCTTCCACATGATGAGGGTATGGGGACGGATTTTTGCGACTTCCGACAGCATCTGCTGGAACCCCGGTCGTGCGTCCGTGGTGCCGGATATGGCCGCGTCCTCATACTCCTGCACGATTTTGAAGCCGTGCGCATCCGCCCATTCGTGGGCAAGCTCGCGCTGCTGGTCGATGCTCGCCTCGTTCTGCGAGTGGGACGAGAAGCGATAGTACGCTATCGCGAGGTTGTTGTCGTTCGGCGCGAATTTCTTCTTACGTGCCATAGGTTTACCACCCCCTGTCTTTTCTGCTTATAGGTTTTCACGTCTATTCTTCTTATATGATGAATTGCGTAAATACGCATTTAATTATAAAGCCCGCCGCCCAAAAGAGCGACGGGCTTCGTATGTTTGCTATCGGTTGCCCTTTGCACGGTTATGTGTCTTGCAGAGCATCTGGCAGTTCGCCTCATCCGTAGCGCCGCCCTTGCTCCATGCGGTCACATGGTCGGCGTCCATATCGGACTCCTTGTAGATGCGCTTCGCATTCGCACCGTGCCCGATGGCACATAACGGGCAGTTCGACACATCCTGAGCTTCCGCCGCGGCTGTCTGCTTGCGATAGACCGCCTTGATGGTCTTCTTGTCGAACACACGGACGTTGAGCAGGCGGGAGTCCTTCTCGCCACCCAACACGTACTCGAAGATGCCCTTCTTGTCCGTGACCTGCGAATCATCCAGCAGGGCGCTCACACGTTCCGCTACCTTGTCTTTGGAGTAGGCGTTCTTGTGGTACTCACGATAGAGACGCCCCCAATCACGCCCGCACATCTCGCTTCCCGTGTACTCGAATACGGAATCCACCCAGTCGATGACCGTATCGAAATGGTTCTTCAGCTCGTCAATATCGGCGTCGTAGCGGTGCTGCGCCATATAGTCGTCGATATCGCCATCGCTGGCCCACTCAAGCGCGGTTTCGAGAATCGCCTGACGCTTCGGGTCTCCCGAAACGTACGTCTGCCAGCGTTTCATGTTGGAATTACCCGTGTCGGAGAACACCTCACGAGCCTTCGTCACGAACGGCCCGTGATACGCCGCGTTGCGCAATTCCTGCTTCACCAACGGAACACCCGCAATGTTGATAGTCTCAAACCACGCCTGAATCTCCGACGGTTCGCCCTCGCAGACGTAAATCGTCAGGGGCGCGTCAACGATGAGCTTCTGCTGGTCAGCATCCAGACTGTCGAAATAGCGGGGCTTGCCGTTCTCATCATTGACGGCGAACGGCCACGACTTGTTCACGTAGCGAGCGAACGAAGTGATGCGCTGCTGCCCGTCCAGAACCTCGTACATCCCGTCCTCGTTCCGTACAAAGTAAATCAGGCCGAGCGGATAGCCCTTCAACAGGGACTCGACAACGGCAACATCACGCTTGCCGTCGCCGTAGATATAGTTGCGCTGATACTCGGGCTGAATGATGAGCTGTCCGTCGAGGCCGAACAGCCCCTTGCCCTCGTTGCGGTCAAACACGAAACCCTTGCAAACGTCGCCAACCGTCCAATCAGTATGCAAAGTTGTCTTCATTAGTTAGCTCCTCCTCTCTTAGGTCGAATGAAGATACGTTTATAAATACGATTGCTTGCAACCATCGGCTGAGCGACACCGCTGTCTTTGTTCCACAGACCCTGAGAAAAGCCTTTTCCTTCTGATTCCGTAGCACCAATAATCTCAAACTGCTCAGGGTTGAACTTATCCATGAATGTAATCGGTACACCCATCACGCCGTCATAATCATTCGGTATGCATTCCGTAAACGGAACTTCGATAGCATCGTAATTGTCGTAATGCGGATACTTAATTACGCCAAAATCTCTTTCGAACTTCTTGCAAAGTCGTTTGTTGAATTTCAAATTATGTGCCATCGTATCGAGCAGCAACAACTCATGACGTTTGCCGTGGTCCAAATTCGTAAACCAGCATGCAGAAGCCAAGCGCCCCATCACCACGCCGTCGATAATTTTGTAGGCGGAGCCTTCCTTCTTGTTCGTGAGAAGCCACTCTTTGCGCTCATCCGGCACGTCGAAATACATGTCTTGGTTAAGCGACTTGTAACCAAGCCAGATTTCATTGTCCTTCAAATGCGGGAAAACTTCTTTGTACGTAATGGCGTTCATATTCCCAAGAATCACGAACTGCTTCCCGGCTTCCAGAATCCAAGCCAGAAACTCGCGGAACAACGAGAACGGCGGATTAGTGATGATAATATCCAGCTTCGTCACGAAGCCCCTTTACCTCGGCGGAGCGAAAATTGCCATCACCTTCCAAATAACCGGAAAACTCGATGTCATCGCCATCAACACGCCCGGAACCGTCCTTATCGCGCGTGAGCGTGAACAATTTTCCATGCGTATCATGTTTGTCGACATCGAACAACGGGGATTCTTGCTCAAACAGCGTAAGCTGCCTACTTCCAGCACTCTTCGCATACGATGTGCTAATCAGCTTCTTCAGACCAAAGCGCTCGAAGTTCGCGGCAAAATACTTCGTAAAGTTCGACCACTCCGGGTCATCGCAGGGCAGCAGAACCGTCTTGCCACGAAATACATCGGGGTTGAACTCCACATAGGCGTTCATCTCAGCTTCAATATCGCTGTACTGCGTATAGAACTCGTCGTTCTTGGCATCTCTTGCTGCACTAAGGCTTGTGTTTCCAGCCATTTACTCGCTCACCTCCTCAAGATGCTCCTGCACCCACTCGTGGATAATCGCGGCAATCGTCGTCTCGCGCTCCGCAGCCATCATCTTGAGTGCCTTCTTGTCGCTCACGGTGAGCGACAGCGAGAGCGTCGTGCGCTTCTCGTCCGCCGTCGCGTCGGCGACGACGGCCTTCTCTATCTTCTTCTGCTCGGCCTCGCGGTCGGCAGCGTATTTCTCGAACATGTTCGCCATGGCTCGACCTCCTTTAATCATTTACACATTTGTATAATTATACATCATCGAGACGCATTTGTCCAGATTGACAATGCCTCTGACCTGCGGTTATTCCTTCGGGAACCCCGCAGCCTCGCGCACCGTGCCCACCAGAGCGAGAGTCGCCTTCGCCGCCTTGCCACGTCGGTCGAACTCGACCACGGACTTGCCGGCGGCTCCCGCCTGAACGAACGCCTCGGACTGGGGCAGCGTGGCCACCGTCTGGGCGCCCGCCAGACCCTCGAACCACTCCATGAAGTCGCGGGACGCCTTGAAGCGGTTCCACCCGTTCATCACGTAGACAATCTTCGCATGACTGTTCTTGAACACCGCCTTGCGCATGCGCATCAGCGGCTCGATGTCCCTCGACGTGGTCCTGGTCGGGATGACCACCACGTCCGCCTCCTTCAGCCAGTCCGCCAGCCCCTCCTGCAAGGCCCCCGGCGTGTCCACCACGGCGACCTGCGCGGCGTCCGCCTCATGCGTCTCGTGCAGCGTGCCGCCCTGCGTGTCCAAGTCATAGAAGCTCACGGGGATGCCGGAGCGCTCGAAGGAGAAGGCAATCTCGTCGGCGACCAGGGACTTGCCCACGCCGCCCTTCTGGTTGCATACCAGAATCGTCTTCATATCCTCACCTCGCTATGTATTTAATCAATTACGCATTTCCATATTTAATTATATGAGCCGATAAGTACATGTTCAACTGCCACTTTCGGGGCTTTATCGGGTCTTCCTCAGGGCTTTTGCCGGTCTCCAAACGGGCTTCACGCCCTCGCCTCGCTCCGTCCGTTCCGCCACGTTTTCCGAATCCGGCTCATAAATGAGCGGACGACGAAAACCCCGATTTTCCGCCCCTTGCACGTACGTCCATCAACAGCCCTTTTGAAGGTCTCTTCGTAGCCCGCGAGCGGGAGCTTGAGAAAGGGAGCAGCCTGACGCTGCTCCCTCATCTTCTCGGCTACTCGTCGAACTGCGTGTCCTTGTCCGCCGACCTCGGCGTCCTCACGGGCGCACGCTGCTCGGCCTCCTTGACACGGCGCTGCATGCGCTCGTGCTTCAGACGCCTCTCGCGCTCGTCCTCGTCGGACAGCGCCTTCTCCGCCGCCTTGAGGCGCTTCTCGGCATCCCACATGCTCTTGCGGGACTCGTAGACGCGCCTCTCCGCCTCCTCGCGCTGCCTGCGACGTTCTTCCGCGAGCGCTTCCTGAATCATCATGCGCAGCATCAGGGCGGTCATGTCGGCCATCATGCGGGACACGGGGTCACGGGCGTCGCACCCCGCCTTGGCGAACACGTGCATGCCGGCCAGAAGCCCCGGGCACGGGCTTTGCAGGGTGTCGAGCGCCTCCTTGGAAGCATGGAACTCGCGCCTCGCGGCGTCCACGTCCTCGCGCAGCTTCGCCAGCTGCTCGTCCGGGTGGTTGCGCGCCTCCACGAGCCTCTCGTAGCGCTCGTCCATGAAGGACTTGCCCGCCTCGCGTGAGCGGTGGATATGCGCCTTCTGAAGGTCGGACGCCATCTCCGACACGTACGCCCGGTCGAGGTCGTACACGTCGAGAGCGAAATCCGCAGAGGGCTGTTCTGCCGGCTCTGCCGTCTCGGGCACGTCGGGAAGGACCTCCGGTGCCGGGGCGTCCTGCTCGGGCGCCTCAAGCTCGCGCTGCTTCTGCTCGAAGTACGCCTCGATGCCCTCGCGGGTCAGGTCGTCGGCGAGGTTGGAGGCACGGCGCTTGCGGGTGCGGCGCTTCGGTCCCCACTCGTCCACAGCCTTGTAGGACCATCCCGTCGTGACCTCGCCGGTCTTCCCGTCGGTCTTCGTGGTCTCCTTCAGCGTCACGCCGCTCAACTCAAGATTGCGCCTGAACTCGTCCAGCGTGCTGGAGCGGTCGCGGGCATGGGCCACCCTGTCGCCGAGACGCCGGTCGAAAGAACCGGGCTGGAACGTCTCGCGCTTCTGCTCCCAGAGGGACATCTCCTTGTCCGCCCCGAGCACCGAGAAACCATTCTCACGGCTCAGCTCATCATTGACCGCCTTCACGCGCGGAGCGTAGAGGCTCGTGTCCCCCTTGTTGATGACCTGACCGGTACGGGCGTCGTGGTTCGCAATGGTCGCGTGCGCATGCACGCAGCCTCCCTCGCCGTCAACGTGCATGGTGACCCAGCACATGGAGTCGGGGGCAAGCTCGTGGCACAGCGTGTACGCGTACTCCATGCCACGCTGGATGTCGTCGGCCTTGCTTGGGTCAAGCTCGTCGGTCGCCCATGAGATGCGTAGCTCGTAGCCCTCGTTGACCGCGTTCGGGTGACGATGCTTCTGCCCCTCGCAGTAGACAATGAAGTCCTCTCTTGAGGCGGCGTCACCCATCTGCGCGGCGATGCGGTCCGTGCCGTTTTCCAGATGAGCGCGTCTGCGCTTTCCCTCGCCGAACTCGGTGTACGACATACGCCCGCGCACGTTCGGAAGCGACTGCACATGCGTCGTTGACATCAGACATCACCTCCCGTCTCCACGTACGCCTGCAAATCCGCACGCAGTCCATCGACTTGCGCCCGGAGCTTGTCCACCGAATCGCGGAACTCGCGGAACGCTTCCGCCTCGTCCTTCGTCCTCATTTCCTCACGCACCGCGTCGAGCACTCCCATGCCGCTCAAGCGCCGGTTGCGCGCGCGGGCAATCTGATTCATGTTGACGCCGATGCGGTTCAGCTCGACACGGACACGGTCCAGGGCCGGGACGTCCAGAACCACCTCGCGGCTGGGCGGCGCGTACCGACTCGCGTACAGCTCACCGCGAAGAAAATTGGAACGCGAGCGCGTCTTGCGCTGCTCGTCCAGCAGGGAAAGCTCCGCGTCGCTCATACGCACCTGAACCACCTTGTCACGGCGGTCTTTCACGTACTTCTGGCGCGTCGCCTTCCCGCTTCTTTTTTCATACGTTTCCGCCATGCGGAACACCTCCTTTGCTGCTATCCGAAACGCCCGCCTGCGGCGGACAATCCGAAATGCCGTTTTCGGCTAATCTCATAACGTCTCTGCGCAAAGGGGAAAAGAGCAAGCATTGACTTCGTACGTACAAATTGCGATTCTCGCAATTTGCCCTACTCCGTCAGCTTGCGAGGGGGCGGCTGCGCCGTCCCCTTCGAACCCCCGCCTTTTGTCCACCGAGCCTCGCCCGTCCATGTCGGACACGGGAACGACTTCCCCTGTCCGACATGGAACCCGAATCCCTCGGTGGAACCCGGCACGGCTACCCTCGGTAGGCCGCACCGGAAAAACCGCCGTGCGCTTCCGACGACTCTCCAGCTTTTGCGGTCGGAACATGACCGGAATCCGCAGCGCCAGCGGCGCGCGCATCCGGCGTTCCGTGTCCGGTGCCCGGCTTCAGTCCCTTGACGAAGTCAAGGACCTCTTCCGCCGAACCCATGTCCTTCACTTCAGGGAAAACCGCCACGAGCGCGTCGGCGTAAGCCTTCGTCCTCGCGGCCTGCGCCTCGCGGCGCAGCTTCTTCGCCTGAGCCTCTAACGCACGTGCCTTCTCGGCCACGTCATCAAACCTCTTCGTTGCCATAATCTATTCCTCCTTGTTAATGAAATAGCTACTGCTCCACAGCCGAAGTCGGCTGTGCGTCTGCGAACATTTGGGAACCATCAACAGAACCATCGAGAGTGAAATTGTCCGGGTAACTTATATGAATTACACCGCCCGTAAACACAGCCCATTCACCCATATTCTCGTCGGATTGATAGGGATGACCGTTTTGCGTATAGATGAAACAGGTATCCTCAGTAACCGGATAGCTTGCAATGTCTCCATACGTAATCACAGACGCGACCTGCGCAGTCAAATCGGCCAGTTCGCTCTCGCTCAGATTGAAAGTCGCTGCATTCGAACAGAACGTGTCGTAGCTAAGACCATGCGCCTCAAGAACAGCGCGAAGCTCGTTATCGCGAATAGTGCACGCGTCATCAACAACAGCCATGCCGACACCGCCACGCGCGTCAAAATAATCAGGTACGGTGTTGTACTTGTTCGTCTTATCGGGAGCGTTTGCATCGTACGCACCACAAGCAATGCTCAAAACGCCATAGTGGGCATCCGACTTTATCGCAATGAAATACTCACCGCTGACAAACACGTCAGAGCGCTCAAAATCAATCGTGCCAGCCTCATGAGAGGTTGCCACATAATGCGCGTTCCCAGTGCGCTGCGCATCTGCCGCATCGTGCACCGCCGTGGTGAAGTTCATTGCATCACCAAACAAATCAGTGCCAATGCCGAGAAGTTTCGGCCCAAGAAACGCAAGCGCGACAACAATCACCGCCATACCGGCAATCTTGCGCACAACATCAATCGCATCAATGTTTCGCTTCGACTTATCCTTCTTAGGCGGTACAGCACCCGAGGACGGCGACGGAACAGCGGAAAGCTGCTCCGTCACATAGTCGTTGTGCGCCCGCTGCTCTTCGGGCGTAAGCGTTCCGTGCTTTGCCTTCAGGCGAAGTCGAGCCAGCTCATCAGGCGTCAAATTGCTCATGATTTACTCCTCCTCGTTCGTTGAATCGTCTATGTCATAACCGCCGTCGAAGAAGGCGGTCGAGATACGCACGTATCCGCGATAGCTGTCGTTCAGCTCCGGCATGCACAGACGGTCGGTGCTGGAGCCGCGATAGGTCTTGTTCATCCATTCCGTCACGTCATATTCGAGAATCAGCGGCTCGGGGAAATCCATGCGCCCGTCCACACGGACGCGTTCCTGCAACTGCCAGCCCTATTCCTCGGCAAGGCCCTCGATTGATTCATAGAAAGCGTTTCGGCCGAGCATGCGACCGGAGGGCTGATTGCGCTGGAACCAATGGCGGTACAGGTCGTACAGGAACTTGCACGGGAGCAGATGCCAAGACGCCGCATAGAAAATCTCGTCGGCGAACTGGCGCAGGGGGTCGTTCGCCACGCGGAAATCATCCAGAAGCGCCGAGCAGGCATCCGGTTCGGCAAGCTCGTAATAATCGGTCTCGGCGAGCACGCGGTAGAGCACGTACTCAAGGACGTCCTGACGGTTCAGGTAGTCGTCCTTGATGTACTTGCGCTCGCATCCCTGGAATCGCTTGTCGAACGGAATCACCAGCAGGCGGCGGTACATGGATTCGGACTTGTCGCGGAGCTTCGGCAGCTCGTTGACGCACTGAATCATGAACCCGCGAAACAGCACGTTGCGGGGAGCCTTGAACTTGCGATTCAGCTGGAAGGGGTCGCCCGTGATGACGCTCTTGAGCGCCGCCGCGTCGTCCACGAACGTCCCCGTGTCGTTCTCGTCGGTGATGACGGCGGACACGCGGGTCAGAGGCTCCAACATGAACGGCTCCGAGAAGTTCTTCAGGGGAATGGATGCCCAAGCGCCCGACCCGCATAGGTTGCGCAGCAGGACGCACAGCGTGCCCTTGCCGTTGTTGCCCAGCGTCGAATAGAACCATGCCGACTTGTTCCAGCTCACGTTCGGGCGGATGACGGCTCCGACGATTTGCCATAGGAGCTTGACGATTTCCGGGTCGTCGGAAAGCTCGTTCATCCAAGAGACGACGTCCCAATCGGTGCCGTCATCGCCGTTGTGGATGACGGGATTCGGCGCATGGTCGACGAAATCAATATGGGATTTCGCCAGAAAGACCAGCTCGGGGTCAAAACCCATCAGAATCTTGTTGCCGTAGTCATAGATGCCATTGTTCACGGCAACGAGGTCTTTGTCCGTGCATGCCCTCTTCTTCTCGCAGATGTCGCGAAGGGTGGCGACCGTCTCGGTGACGCCCTTCGTGGTGATTGCCATGTTGTAGCTGCGAATCAGGCGCGTCAGGACCTCTTCGGTCGTGTCATAGCACCCCTTGTTCGGACCGCTCTCCTGATAGACGCCTATGTCGAAATTGCCGTCGTCGTCAGCCCTGTTGCAGGGTATCGCGATAGCGTGATGCAGCTCGCGCAGGACAATGGCAATCTGCAAGAAATGGAGACCCGACAGGCGCTTGTAGCGCTCCGCGCCCTGCTTCTCGTCGGGATAGGCATCCTTGTGCTTCGCTCCGGGAGCCGCGTTCGGGTCGCGCTTGCCCAGGTTGTACGCGTCGATGCAGCGGTTCGTCAGCGTCAGAAGCTCGTATTTGAGCGTGTCGCGTGAGGGCTGATTCTCGGCGTCGATGCCCTGAAGGTAGGACAGGGCGGCGTACGCGAGAAGATTGTCGTACGCGATGCTCTGCTCTTCGCAGAAGGCGACCATATCGGCGCAATCCTCGGGCAGGCACAGCCAGCCCTTTTCCTCTTGAATATCAGTCGCATCCGTGCTAAAATATTTATATATGGATTTGGCCGTCCCGGAAGCTGTGCAGGCATCGGGGCGGTTTTCTTTTACCTCCATACTCTCACCTCCTTAATTCGTCAGCTCGACGTGCTTCACGTTCTCGTTCTTCCACGCCTCAAGGTCATCCATCTCATAGCGAACCGTGCTACCGACCTTGTAGTAACTCGGACCCTTGCCCTGAGAGCGCCAGACGCGGAGCGTGCCTGCGGTAAAACCGAGGAAATCCGCCGCCTCATACGTCGTCATATAAGAGGGCTTCGACCCTTTCACTTGCTGCTTTGCCTTAGCCATAACCAGCCACCTCCATGTTCAAAATCCTTTTTTCGAAACAAAAAAAGCTCCCGTGGAAACCGAAGAGGGACAGAGGCGCAAAGCCTTGTCTATCTCGGTTTCCACGGGAGCTTCGTGTTCGTTGTTTCGCCCGTGACGCACGGCCCTATTCGACCGAGCGCTCGGCTCCTATTCCCGATAGCAACCCCGCATCAAGGACGGGACGGGTGCTGAGCCATTTATCTATACAGCTTTTATTATACAGCGTTAACACTAACTTCGCAACACTTATTATTTCGTTACCCCTGCTTAGAACCTATTTCCGCTCGTTTATGGGCAGAAATCAATTCAAAAAACTTCTGCCCGCGCCCCAAACGCATCGGCGGGGGGAAGAAGACGTACGCCAAGGATTGCGGGGTCTGTTCCAGTTTGTTCCAGTTTGTTCCAAAAAAGTTGGAACAAGATTTTTACGTGTTTACCTGCGGTTTTGCGCGATTCGCTGAATCCTGTTCCAACTCCGTTTTTCGAATTGGAACAGGATTTTTACGTGTTTACCTGCGGTTTTGCTCATTTGTTCCAATTGTTCCGGTTTCTAACAAGTCTTATATATATACATACATATATAGACCCCTTCCTATATTCTTTTCTCTCGCGCTTTAGGTTGAAAATAATTGGAACAAATGGAACATTCACTAGAAATGCCTGGTAAACAGGGATAAAACTTGTTCCAACTCCGATTTTGCGAATTGGAACAACTGGAACAAATCGCACTTTTTCAGGAAAAAACCCTCATAAATGAGCATAAAATCGAAATTCAAAACTGGAACAAAAGTTCTCAGCGTTAATAGACATTAACGAACGGCCGGCAAAATGGAACGAGGCCCATGCCGCATCCCTTCTGTACGTCCACCCACATCCGACTGCCGCCCGCAGGGCGGCCACCCTTGCATTGAGGACGCGAAGCGCCCGAAATGCGCACCTGCTTAGGACAGAAGAATCCTCCACCCCCCTTGCTTATGAGCGTTTTGCCTGACCACATGACCACAAGAAAAAATGTCGTGGTCACCATCTGGTCAGCTGAATCCCTTGTCGCTATCAGGCTTTTTGCAATACCTGACCAGATGACCACATCATTTGGAACTTATTTATAAAAATTGAAAAGGGTTATCTAATACGCGTAAATAAATAAAGTTTGTCGGATTTCATCTGGTCATGTGGTCATGTGTACCTCTTGTCGCAGTCGTTGCTTTCTGGGTGGTGCGGAGAGTTGCTTTTTTCGAGCGGATGCGAGATGCGCATGGGCGCTCGAACGTCCTCAGACCGCTTCAGAGCCGTTTTAAGGCACGAAAAAAGCCCGAGGGGTACACGAGTACCCCAACGGGCTTAAAACGTCTTAAAACGGGCTTACAACGTTTCAGAACGCAAAATACGGCGTTTCGTGGCAATGGGAACGGAAAGGGGACGCCATCAGGCGTCCCCCAACCTATACACAAGCGCAAACTCATTCTTGTAAAAGAAGAGTTCGACGCTTCCTCTTCTGGTGGAGCTAAGGGGATTCGAACCCCTGACCCTCTCCATGCCATGGAGATGCGCTACCAGCTGCGCCATAGCCCCGAAGTCTGCTCTGCAAACCTCGTATAAGATACATCACAGACATGAACCATGCAACTTCCGGCGTGTCGCCCGCATTGGGAAATCGCCATATGTAATCTGCCATACGCAATCATACTAGGCGGGCGACATGGAAGGTGCGACACCAGTAACGTTAGTTACTGCTTGCACCTCCTGTCGAACCGGCAGTACCGTCGGTGGATCCCGATGTGCCAGTACTTGTCGATCCGTCAGTGCCGCTACTTCCAGTTCCCGATGATGAACCATCACCAGTGGTGCCGGACGTGCTTCCGTTCGAGCCGGTACCGTTGGACGAGTCCGTTCCGGTCTGGCTGGGACCGTTGCTGGAATTATCAGATGACGATCCGCTGTTTCCGGACATGGAACCATTGGGGGTATTGCTTGACGTGCCATTGGAAGTGGACGAGTCGGTGGAACCGCTGGTGGTCTTGTCGCTGCCGTCCGTGGTGGTTTCATCATTCGAATCCGTGGAATCGGACTTAGGCTTCTGCACAGGAGTCTGCTCATTACCGGATCCGGAATCGCCAGTGTTTTCATACGAAGGCACGACCTTCTCATGCACTACGTTACGCACCACGGTATCCGTTCCCTGACCGCCGGTGAAAGCGAGAATCAATCCCGCGCTCACTCCCACACCAACCAGAGCGCTGACGAATGCGATGATCGCCGGAACATATTTGTTATGCAACCAATTCGAGGAACGTTGCCCCGCATGCTGCACTTGGACATCACGCGCGCTACGAGCAGTGGATTTTCCGCTGGCGATGCTAGCGCTACCGACGTCACGATGCCCGTTCGGAAACACGGAGGTCTCCCCCGCTCCGGCAATATCACCAAGCACGCGGGTAGCATCCTCATCCTCCTGCTCGGAGGAAATGACGCGCGGCGAGATGGACGGTGCTACCGCAGTCACATCATCAGACGATACCATCGTGGCATCCAACGCAACAGGAGACGATCCGATAATCCTCGTCTCGTCACCCTTCGTGGAAGAGCCAAGCACTTGCGTTTCATCCGCAGCCGCATCGCTACTTGATGGTAACGGCACGGCCTGTTGGATCTTCTCCCCTGACGCCTTTAAAACGTTCTTGTACACCTGCGTGGCAACCGCGGAAACAACCGAACCCGCAGCCACGCCAATCACCGACCCCGCGATACCGATTTTCGCAGAAAGTAGGAATGACGTGACCGCCGCCAGCGCGCCCGCGCAAATCGACGAAAAAGAGATTCCCTTAAAAAAATTTTTCACAAGCCATGACGATAGCTAATTTCGCTATGAAAGTACTGGCGATTCTGTGAAAAGCTTGAAAAAACAGCGACCAGCCATCACGTGATGACGCTTACAGACTGGCTACAGATTGGGATGCTCCCATTCCTCGGAATCGGCAATGGCGGGACCATGGTTGTAATCCATCAAACGCCAACGCAATGTGGAACCGATCTCCAATGGAATGAGCCGCACCCAGTGAGCGTTGCGCATCGACAAAATGTCGGCGAAATCGCCATGCACATCCACCATGCCCAGAAGCGTCTGCAACGTTTGGGAAATCCATGCACCATGCGAGAACACGTACAGATCCGTGTCGGATCTGGCACGGAACGCCCAATCGTTCAATGCCTCAACGCCACGACGTCCCACCTCTTCCTTGGGTTCCGCACCGTATTTAAGTTCACCGCCGCGGAACTCGGCCCAGGAACGATAGTCTTCCGGATACCGTTGCGCAAGCTCCTCGACGGGAATGCCCTCCCAGTCTCCGAAGCTACGTTCGCGCACGCGGGCGTCCGGATGTACCTCCAGCCCGAGCGGATCGGCGAATGCATGCGCCGTGGCAGAGGCACGCCCTAGATCAGAGCATACGACCAGCCGGTTCGGAATATCGGGGCGACGGTCAACATACAGTTCACGCAATGCGACCGCTGTTTGGCGAACCTGCCACTGGCCGACTTCGTCGAGGGGAATGTCGATCTGGCCTTGCAGACGATGTTGCGCATTGTAGGCGGTGCGCCCGTGACGCACCAGTGTGATGGCGTGCACATGTTCCGGTACTGCGCTGTTATGCTCAAGTTCGACGTTTCGAGGCATGCTGCTATTCTCCGTTGCTTTCTCGATGATGGAATTTGCGAATACTGTTTCGCTTGATATGAAAACATGCCTTCCGCATTCAAACGTGAAGGCATGTTCGTACGTGTTATTCCGCGGTTTCCGTGGTCTCTTCGTCGGAGGTTTCAGGATGTTCGAGCTGCAGGTCGATGCTTGGGCAATCCTTCCACAGGCGTTCAAGACGGTAGAAGTCGCGGGATTCCTGATGCATGACGTGAATCACGAAATCACCGTAATCAAGCAGCACCCACTGGCCTTCGGTCAGGCCTTCGCGGGAACGCGGCTGGCGCTTTCCGCTTTTGAGATACAGGTCCTTTTCGATTTCTTCTGCGACGGACAGCACCTGACGTTCGTTCGAAGCGGTGGCGATGAGCATCGCGTCGGTGATGGCCAATGGTTCGGTGACGTCGAAGGCTACGAGGTCAGTGGCCTTCATACGGTCAGCCGCGGCTGCGGCGATGCGGATGGCGTCGATGGAATCTTGTACTGCCGGCATATTCAGCGCTCCCATTCGGGCTTCCAGCCCTCTACTACATGTTGTGTGTTTTCGGAATAGACCATGGAATCGTCCGGAACGTCGTGGCGAACCACGGAACCAGCGCCGGTAGTGACGCCGCTGCCGACTTCGACAGGAGCCACGAACAGGTTGCCGGCACCGACGTGCACGTTCGATCCGATGGTGGTGTGGTGCTTGTGCACGCCATCATAGTTGGCGGTGATGGTACCGCCGCCGATGTTGGTATGCTCGCCCAAGTCGGCGTCGCCCACATAACTCAGATGCGGCACCTTGGTGCCGTTGCCGATGTGTGCCTTCTTCATTTCCACGAAGGCACCGGCCTTGGATTCTTCACCAAGATCGTTGCCCGGGCGCAAGTACGTCCACGGGCCGATGTTGGCGGCGCGGCCAATGTGGCTTTCCTGCACGCGGGAACGCTCCACACGGG